>ERZ1034377.3-NODE-3-length-240331-cov-7.218827_pt1 | contig 240331 bp, 224 predicted proteins | sample MGYA00520584_ERZ1034377 | MGnify/ENA primary metagenome ERZ1034377 (study PRJEB33736, sample SAMEA104288464) | Azolla filiculoides | biome: Urban; feature: water surface; material: ditch water | place: Netherlands | collected 2014 ... | reverse complement strand
CGACAGAGGGGGGTACGGTGCCAAGTCGCACAATCTCACCGAAATTGAGGGGAAACGCCAAGAGGCTGCGGCGCGACATGACGGATGCCGAGGCGCGGCTTTGGGCGCAACTCAGGGCGCACCGTCTGATGGGCCTGAAGTTTCGGCGGCAGTTGCCAATCGTCGGCTACATTGCCGACTTTGCCTGCGCCGAGCACAAGCTGATTGTCGAGCTGGATGGTTCGCAGCATGCGATGGGCGACGTGCCGGATGCGGATCTGGCCCGGACCCGGCGACTGAACGAAATCGGGTGGACTGTTGTGCGTTTCTGGAACGGCGACGTGATGAAAGATTTGAACGGGGTCTGCGATCATATTCTCGCGGTCGTTCGTGAACTGGGACGCGATGCGTAAAAGGCGATGAACCCCTCTCTGTCGGCTGAGCCGACATCTCTCCCCCAAGGGGAGAGAGTGACGGTGTGGCGCGCGCATCGATCCCTTCAGCCGTATCGGCTGGGGCAACGTTGCGGAAGGCGGAGCGAGTGAGACTAGCCGTTCTCCCCCCTTGAGGGGGAGATGCCCGGCAGGGCAAAGGGGGGGGAATTCGACCTCCCAAGCTAACAATTTCCGCCTCCACGGGGCGAAACGGGAAAGGATGCATGAATGGCAACGAACCCCTCTCCGTCGGCTGCGCCGACAGCTCTCCTCCAGGGGGAGAGAAAGACCGCGCGCGACTGGCTCTCTCTTGCCTCAAAGGAACTGAAGGGTGCCGACCCCTCGAGCCTCAACAAGGAAATGCCCGAAGGCATCACGCTGAAGCCGCTTTACACGGCCGAAGACCTGCCGGCTGATGCCGCCGCGGCGCTGCCGGGCGTTGCCCCGTTCACGCGCGGCGTCCGCGCCACCATGTATGCGGGCCAGCCCTGGACGATCCGGCAATATGCGGGCTTTTCGACTGCGGAGGAGTCCAACGCCTTCTATCGGCGCAACCTCGCGGCAGGCCAGAAGGGCCTTTCGGTCGCCTTCGATCTGGCGACCCATCGCGGCTATGACAGCGATCACCCCCGCGTTGTCGGCGATGTCGGCAAGGCAGGCGTGGCGATCGACAGCGTCGAGGACATGAAGATCCTGTTCGATGGTATTCCGCTCGGCGACATGAGCGTGTCGATGACCATGAACGGGGCCATCATTCCCGTGCTTGCCATGTTCATCGTGGCCGGCGAGGAGCAGGGCGTGCCCCGCGCAAAACTCACCGGCACGGTGCAGAACGACATTCTCAAGGAGTTCATGGTCCGCAACACCTATATCTACCCGCCGGAACCCTCGATGCGCATCGTTGCCGATATCATCGAGTTTACGGCAAGAGAGATGCCCAGGTTCAACTCCATTTCCATCTCCGGCTATCACATGCAGGAAGCGGGCGCGACGCTCAGCCAGGAACTCGCCTATACGCTCGCCGACGGCATGGAATATGTGCGTGCCGCGATGAAGAAGGGGCTCGATGTCGACGATTTCGCCGGCCGACTGTCGTTCTTCTTCTGCATCGGCATGAACATCTTCATGGAGGCCGCAAAGCTTCGCGCGGCGCGCCAGCTCTGGTCGAAGATCATGACGGATTTCGGTGCGAAGTCCGATCGCTCCAAGATGCTGCGCACGCATTGCCAGACATCCGGCGTGTCGCTGACCGAGCAGGACCCTTACAACAACATCGTCCGCACCGCGTATGAAGCGCTGGCAGCCGTGCTGGGTGGCACGCAATCGCTGCACACCAATTCCTTCGACGAGGCGATTGCGCTGCCAACCGAGTTTTCGGCGCGCATCGCCCGCAACACGCAGCTCATCCTGCAACACGAGACCGGCGTCACAAACGTCGTCGATCCGCTCGGCGGCTCCTATTATGTCGAGGCGCTGACGGCGCAGCTGGCGGAAGAGGCGTGGTCCATGATCCAGGAGGTCGAAAGCCTCGGCGGCATGACGAAGGCGGTCGAACAGGGACTGCCGAAGATGCGCATCGAAGAAGCTGCCGCGCGCAAGCAGGCGCGCATCGACCGCGCGGAGGACATCGTTGTTGGTGTCAACAGGTTCCGGCTTGAGAACGAGCCCTCGGTGGACATTCTCGAGATCGACAATGCCAAGGTGCGCTTGAGCCAGATCGCAAGGCTGACCCGTATCCGCGAAACGCGCGATCCCAAGGCGGTCGAGGCGGCGCTGAACGCACTGGAAAGGGTTGCAGCATCCGGCGAGGGCAATCTTCTTGCCGCAGCCATCGATGCAGCCCGTGCGCGGGCCTCGCTCGGCGAGATTTCGGATGCCATGGAGCGCGCCTTTTCGCGCCACCATGCCTCCACGCGTGTCATCTCCGGTGTGTATGGCGACGCTTACGCAGAGGATGCCGAATACAAGGCGATCCGCGCCAAGATCGAGGCTTTCAAGGCCGAGCGGGGTGCCGCCCCCTCGATCCTCGTCGCCAAGATGGGGCAGGACGGCCACGACCGCGGCGCAAAAGTCATCGCAACCGCCTTTGCCGACATGGGCTTTCGGGTCGACCTGACGGACATGTTCGAGACGCCTGTCGAGGTTGCTGACAAGGCGATCGGCAAAAAGGTCGATGTCATCGGCGTTTCGTCGCTTGCCGCCGGTCACAAGACGCTCATTCCCGAACTGATCGCGACGCTGAAGGAAAAGGGCGCCGATGACATCATCGTGGTCGCCGGCGGCGTGATCCCGGAACAGGATTACCAGTTCCTGCGCGATGCGGGTGTTGCCGAGATTTTCGGTCCCGGCTCGAACGTCATGGCGGCCGCCAATGCGGTGCTGGGGGACATCGCGGGGCTGCGACGGAACCGCTGAGGGCATCCTGCCATCTCCCGAAAGGGGGAAAGCGACAGGGCCGCCGCTCTCAATCTTCCGTCTTTCCTCCGGCTCTCCTTTGTCATCCGCACACCTCTCCTCCGTCATCCTCGGGTCAAGCCCGAGGATGACGGAGGATGAAGGTTGCGGCGTGCTCCCATCTCCCCCTTGGCGGTGGAGAATGGAATTTCAGCATCTTAGCCCTTGGCTAAGTGCTAGAAATTCCAAGCGAGGGGGTCGTTTGCGTGGAAAAACAAATCCCCTCACCTGCGATTTCTAACATTTAGCCCTTGGCTAAGCTGTTGAAATCGCTTCCTCTCCCGCAACGGGGAGAGGTGAAGCCTGTCGCGCCATTTTCCCCGCTCTCGAAACCTGCCCCATACTCAGCCCGTCCTGTCACGGATACACCGCAGGGCGCTGCGGCGAGACGGGGCCGGTTCCGGGTTCGAGGGCGAGACGCAAGCCCTCGGATATTCGCCCCCGCAAGGGAGGCGGATGGATGGTTCGCTCTCACGGCGGATCGTTGCCGGTGCCTGATGAGAGACGGTGACCCGGCGGGCAAGCGGAAAGACAGGCCGCCCCCGACGCGCCAGCATGGCTGGCATAAGCTCAGACACGGTTTGCTGTCAGTATCGCTCCGGGCCGGGATGGTCTGAAAGCGAAAACCGGGCGTTGATCACCAAGTTCGTCAGGCGAAAACAACTGAAGCGGGGCGTTTTGAACGCCATATATCTACTACTATTACGAGGTGCTCAAAACGCCCCGGCCGATGATCCGCGAAAGCGGACAAGAAATTGACGAATACCCCGGAGGTGAAATCCCTGCCGGGCTTGGGGTGTTTTCCACGGTTGATTTGCGATGCCCTCCTGGCCCTCGGGTGCGAAAAGTCGCCCTTGATATTCTTGTCGACAAAAAATATACAAAGCAGAACTGAACATTGGGCGGCGAGTTCAACATGAAGATTGCGGTGGTTGGCGCGGGCGTTATCGGGGTCTCGGCAGCGTTGGCGCTGAAGACCAGAGGTCACGACGTGACCATCTTCGATCGTGAGGGTGTGGCGTCCGCCACCTCGCGCGGCAATGCCGGTGCCTTTGCATTCACCGACGTCATTCCCCTGGCGACGCCGGGCATCATGCGCAAGGCGCCGAAGTGGCTGATGGATCCGCTCGGACCCCTGTCCGTTCCGCCTGCCTATGCATTGAAGATCGCGCCCTGGCTCCTGCGCTTCTGGCGCGCAAGCCGCGCCGATCGCTACGAAGCCTCGCTGGCAGCCCAGTCGGCCCTCATGGCGCAGTCGAGCGCCGCTCTGGAGCGGCTGGCGCGCGAACACGCCATGGAACCGTTCCTGCGGCGCGAGGGCCAGCTGCAGCTTTACGAGGGCGTTCAGCAGTTTGAGGCCTCGCTGCCGGAATGGCGCGAACGTGAAGCGCACGGCGTGCGTTACCAGCTTCTGAAGCGGCCGGAAGAAATTGCCGAGATCCAGCCGGGGATCGCCGCGCGCTTTACCCATGGGGCCTTCACGCCCGACTGGCTGAATGTCGTCGATCCGAAGCTCTGGGTGGATGAACTTGCCGCACGCTTCGTCGCGGCAGGGGGCGATATGTGCCTGCAGGCGGTTCATGCGGTGCGACCCGGCGATGCGGGCGCAAGCCTCGTTGTCGATGATCCCATGCGGCAAACGTTCGATCGCGTTGTGATTGCCTGCGGCGCGTGGTCGAAAAAGCTCACCGCGCCGCTGGGTGACGCCGTGCCGCTGGAAACGGAGCGCGGCTACAACACGACGCTTCCGGCCGGTGCCTTCGATCTGAAAACCCATGTGACCTTTGGCGGCCACGCATTCGTGGTGACCCGGATCGGGGAGGGCGTGCGCGTCGGCGGTGCGGTCGAACTGGGTGGCCTCGACCTGCCACCCAACATGAAGCGGGCCGATCATCTCCTGGCCAAGGCCAAGGCGTTCCTGCCCGGGCTGAAAACCGAAGGCGGCGTGCAGTGGATGGGTTTCCGGCCCTCGATGCCGGACAGTCTTCCGGTCATCTCACGGTCGTCGGCCTCGCCTGCCATCGTCTATGCTTTCGGGCACGGACATCTCGGCCTGACGCAGTCGGCGGGAACAGCCGAGCTCGTCGCCGACCTTGCCGAAGGCAAGCCATCGGCCATCGAAATGACGCCCTTCAGCGCATCGCGATTCTGACTGAGCGCTGCCAGCGCACGTCGTCCGGAACTTCGTAAATGCAGAGAGATAGCGTGCTTGGAGCGATTGATTGAAACGCTCTAAACCGCAGCGTTGACCAGGCGCCGCACGCGATGGCGACATCTCAAAAACGATTATCAATCAACGAAGGAAATGGCGCACCCGAAGAGATTCGAACTCCTGACCCCCAGATTCGTAGTCTGGTGCTCTATCCAGCTGAGCTACGGGTGCTTTGCCGAGCCGCACGTTTGCGGCAAGTGGCGCTCTCCTAAATCGTCCTGATCAGGAATGCAAGCGCATTTCGAAAAAAATGTTGCGCTGCCCTCGCTTTGGCGGTCGGTCAAATCCTATTGCGCTTCGGCTCCGGGCTTGGCGCGAAAGGCGTTGATGGCAATTGGACGATCTGGAATTTCTATGCGGAAGAGGGTGCCCGGATGGCCCTTTTCCACCAGCGCAATGGTTCCGCCGTGGGCCAGCACCAGCTCGCGTGCAATCGCAAGACCGAGACCGGTACCACCCGAACGGGCGGAGCCGCGGAAGGCCTTGAACAGGTTCTCGCGGGCCTTGGGCGGCATGCCGGGACCGGTATCGTCGACCGAAATGCTGACGACGCTGCCGGTTCGGTAAGCTGACACGGTGATCCGCCGGATGATCGCGGCATCCTGATCCGCGTCGTTCATCAGCGCCTGGAGCGCATTGCGGCACAGATTGTGAATGACGCGGAACAGTTGGTCCGGGTCCGCATCCACGGTCAGCTCGTCGGCGATCCGGATGTCGAACTCGATACCGGCCTCGGGCTCGATGCCGAGGATATCGCAGACATCCTGCACGACGGCCTTGAGGCGCAGCAGTCGGCGCTTCGGCTCGGCCTCGCTCGCCTTGCCGAAGGAGAGCACCGAATCGGAATAGCTGACGGCCCGGCCGACGGCGCGCAGGAGTTTCGGCGCAAGCCGTTTCACCATGGGATCGTCGGTATCGCCAAGCCTGTCCGAGATCAGTTGCACCGAGGCCAGGATATTGCGCATGTCATGGTTGATCTTCGATACGGCAAGGCCGAGTTCGGCGAGATTGCGCTGCTGGCGAAGCGTCTTCTGCAGTTCGCGCTGCATCTGCTCGAGATTGCGTCCCGCCAGCGAAAGTTCGTCGTCGCCATTGCCGGGCTTGAAGATCTGTTCGGGATCATCCGGCATTTCGGAAAAGCAGGCCATGCTGGTGGTGATGCGGCGGATCGGTCGGATCATGATCCGGTTGATCGCAATGAAGATCAACGTTGCCGAAAACAGCGATATCATCAGCGAGATGACAAGCACGCTGCGGGAATAGGCGATCATCGCATCGCGCAGGCTTGTGTCGGTCATCACGACTTCGATTGTCATGCCGCTGTCGGCCACGGGTCCGTAGACGCGGATGATGCGGTTGCCACCGAAGATGAGCTCGTCAAAGGCGTCGTATATCGCCGAGAGCGGATGCATGTCCGCCACGTTGTATTGCATGTCGACGGTGGGCGGCATGTCCGCCGTGGCGATCAGGTGCCGCATGCCGTCCTTTGTCAGCACGATGGCGCGGGTGCCGGTGGCCATCAGCGTGTCGTCCCGCACGGGTGCCGGTAGGACGACGTTCTTCAGCCCGTTGACTACGACAGATGCGGCGGCGGCGGTGTTCAGGCGATCAGACAGCCAGTTGAGCCGCATGGTCGAAATGGAAGGAACGTAGATGAGGACTTCGGCCAGCATGACGAAGACAAAGGCGAGCCTCAGCAGACGAGCAGAAAGTCCGCCCCGGAACCGCGAGAAGCCGCGTGGCTGTGACGGCATGTCGTTTTCGATATCTGCGCGGCCCAAGCGTATCCTGTCCTCAACCCGTTATAGCCCCCGGAGGCATTATAGTGGGATTGAGCGGCTTTTCCAGCAGGGCCAAGAAAAAGCGCCCGGAACCTTTGGCTCCGGACGCTCGATCAGAGCTGCACTGGTGTTTGGGTCAGAATTCTTCCCAGTTGCCACCGCCGCCGCCAGCGGCAACCTTCGCTGCAGGGCGCGGTGCCGCTGCCGGTGCGCGGACCGGACGCTGCGGTGCCGCTGCGGCCTGTCGCATCGTCGCGGCCGTTGCCGAAAGCTCGGCCAGGCGGAACCAGGCGATCATCTGTGCGAGATTGCGCGCCTCTTCCGACAGGCGGTGCGTCGCGGCGGAGGTTTCTTCCACCATCGCCGCGTTCTTCTGGGTTACCTGATCCATCTGGTTGATCGCGGTATTGACCTCGGCAAGACCTGCCGACTGTTCCTGGGCAGCGCGTGCGATCGACTGGATGTGATCGTTGATGGCAATCACCTGACGCTCGATGTTGGTCAGCGCCTCGCCGGTCTTGTGGACCAGCTTCACGCCCGCATCGACCTCGGTGCCCGACTTGGTGATCAGGCCCTTGATGTCCTTGGCGGCATTGGCCGACCGCTGGGCGAGTTCACGCACTTCCTGGGCAACGACGGCGAAGCCCTTGCCGGCGTCACCTGCGCGCGCAGCCTCGACACCCGCGTTGAGCGCCAGAAGGTTGGTCTGGAAGGCGATTTCGTCGATCACGTTGATGATCTGGCTGATCTCGCTCGATGCCTGCTCGATGCGGCCCATCGCGGTGACGGCGTCGCGGACGACCTCTGCCGAGCGTCCGGCGTCGGTCTTGGCTTCGCTGACCATCTGGCTGGCTTCCTGGGCGCGCTCCGACGAATTCTTTACGACGGCGGTGATTTCGTCCAGCGCAGCCGAGGTTTCCTCAAGCGCTGCAGCCTGCTGTTCGGTGCGGCGCGACAGGTCGTCGGTCGCAGACTTCAGCTCCTGGGTGCTGCCGTCGATATTGGTCGTGCTGCTGCGCACGTTGCCGATCATGTTCTTGAGCGCATCCATCGTCGCGTTGACGTTGGATTGCAGATCCGCAAACGCACCCTCGAACTGGCCACGCATGGTGTCGGTCAGGTCGCCCTGTGCCAGCTTGCTGATGATGCGGCCGGTTTCGCCAAGCCCGCTATCAACGTTTTCGATCAGCTTGTTGACGCTTTCGGCGAAGCGGTTGAGTTCCGCATGTCCGAAGTCGCCGGAGATGCGCGCCGAGAAATCGCCGGCGCTTGCACGCTTGGTCACTTCGCCGATCGCTGCCTGGAGGCGCGATACATTCACGCGTTCGCTTTCGCTCGCCATGTTGAGTTCGCGAACCGCGATACCGTTCTTCCTGAACACTTCGACGGCCTTGGCCATGTCGCCAATTTCGTCCGGACGGTTGGAGAAGGGCACGGTCACGTCGTAGTCGCCGCCTGCCATGTCTGTCATGGAGGCCGTCAACGAGCGAACCGGACCGGAAAGCTGGCGCGATCCGAAGACAGCGGCAATCGCGGTTCCCAGCGAAAGGCCGAGCAGCGTCAGAACCGAAACCGTCACCAGCATGGTGTCGCGGAAGCTCGTCAGCTGGTCGTTGATCTCATCGAGGCGCGCGCGGTCCTGATCGACGATCTTGTCGATCTGATCCTGGAAGGCCTTGCGGTTGGCGCGGTTGGCGTCATTGTTGCCCTGCTTGCTGGCTTCGGCCGGATCGACCTCGGCGCCGAGGCGCGCGGTCTCCGTGCGGAAATCATGGAACTCCTTCGCCTTTGCCGCGAGTGCATTGAATGCATCGAGCTGGTCGGCAGTGACCAGAGGGCGCCACTCGTTCAGGACGTCATCAATATCTTTCAGGCGCTTGACGAGACCGTCCGAGAACTGCTTGGCCTTCGTCGTGTCGGACGCTGCATAGATGCCGCGGGCTTCCATGACCACGGCGGTCACGAAGCGGTTCAGTCGTTCACCCTGGTAAGCGCGTTCTGACGCATTCTGGTAGTCGGTGAGCTTTGTATCGTATTCCTCGACAACAAAGACGCTCAGTCCACCAAGAAAGAGGGCGACAACACCCATCACCGCGACGACTGAAAAAAGTTTGGCCTGAATTTTCAAAATGTACACTCCTGTCCGTGGCGGAGAACCGCCATTTGCAGAAGAATAACGCGTAACAAGTTTAAACAATCATTACAAAGACCCCTCAATTCTGATGGCTAATAAATCATGTAGGACCGAAATACTTGCGCAAATTGCAAGTCTGGCATTGAGACTAAACCGGACCGCGCAAGTCGGCGCTGCGCTGTCTCCATTCGTCCTTCTGCGCGCGACCGAATGTCAGCATCGCTTGCGGCAATTGACTTTTTGAAGGATTTGCATCAATAAGCCGCCACGTCTTGCGGGTAGCTGGCATTTGCCGGCCGAAAACCCGTGGCGCAACGCCTTTGCAATATTGCAAACACTAAGAAGGGCCGCACACCGCGGTATTAAAATAAATGGCTACTAAGCGTACATACCAACCCTCCAAGCTTGTTCGCAAGCGTCGTCACGGTTTCCGTTCGCGCATGGCAACCAAGGGCGGCCAGAAGGTCCTTGCTGCCCGCCGCGCGCGTGGCCGTAAGCGCCTGTCGGCTTGAGCTGCGGCGTTGCCCGATGAAAAACAGCGGGCACTCCTCCGATAAGGATCAGAATTTGACTGTGGGGCGGCTGAAAAGCCGGCCCCAGTTTTTGCGTGTTCGCGAGGGCGAGCGGCGCCGGGGCCCCTATTTCATTCTTGAGGTTCTCGATCGCCAGTCGCCCGATGAAGCGCCCCGCGCCGGCTTCACGGTAACAAAGAAGCAGGGCAACGCGGTCGAGCGCAATCGCATGCGCAGACGCCTCAAGGAAGCCGTGCGGCTCTCTGCGGGGTTTGCAATGAAACCCGGACATGACTATGTGATCGTCGCCCATCGGGACGCTCTTGGCGCACCTTTCGGCAAGCTGACCGAGGCGATGGCGGCGAGGATCGCCGGCAACCAGACAAAAACGCGACCTTCAAGGGTTCGCGCGGGACATTCTGATGGAAAATAATCGCAATTACATCGTGGCGATCGTGCTCTCCGTGATCATTCTTTTCGGATGGCAATATTTCTACATGAACCCAAAGCTTGAGGCGCAGCGCCAGCAGGAGGCAGCGCGCCAGGTGACACAGGATGCTTCGGCACCGGCCACCCAGGGCACAACTGCCCAGGCCCCCGGCAGCCTGCCGGGTGCAGGCACCGTGGCAACGGGTGATGTCGGTCGCGACAAGGCGATTGCAGCGACCTCGCGCGTCGAGATCGATACACCGGACCTCTCCGGCTCGATCAACCTCAAGGGCGCGCGCTTCGATGACCTGAAGCTCAAGAAATACCGCGAGACGGTCGAGAAGGACAGCCCGATCATCACCCTGCTCAATCCGGCAGAAACGGCGGATGGCTACTTTACCGAGCTTGGCTACATCGGCGCCAATGGTCTTCCCGGCCCGGCAACGGACTGGAAGGTTGACGGCAATTCGAAGCTGACGCCTGCAACGCCGGTCAAGCTGACCTACACCAGTCCCGATGGCATCACCTTCGTGCGCACGGTTTCGGTTGACGACAAGTACATGTTCACGATCTCGGACGCCGTCACCAATTCCGGAACGGCAGCCGCGACCGTTGCCGGCTATGGCCGTGTGACGCGCTACAAGGAGCCTGAGGTTCCCTCGACCTACGTTCTGCATGAAGGCTTCATCGGCTGGATTGGCTCCAATGGTCTTGCGGAAGAAAAGTACAAGGCCTCCAAGGACAAGCCGCTCACCTACGACCAGACCACCGGTGGCTGGCTCGGGATGACCGACAAGTACTGGGCAACCACGATCGTGCCGCCGCAGGACGTCGCCTATGACGCCCGCTTCACGCATTTCGATCATGGCCAGCCGCGCTTCCAGGCCGACTACAAGACTGCAGGCGTTGCGATTGCGCCCGGCGAGACCAAGACGTTCCGCAACCTCGTGTTCGCGGGCGCCAAGGAAGTGCCGGTCGTCGACGGTTACGCGAAGGACGACTCCTGGTTCGGCCGTCTGTCGGCCAGCATTGCCGGTGAAAAGACCGTCAAGAGCTTCGAGATCCCGCGCTTCGACCTGCTGATCGACTGGGGCTGGTTCTATTTCTTCACCAAGCCGATGTTCAAGCTGATGGACTTCTTCTTCAAGTACTTCGGCAATTTCGGCCTGGCGATCCTGGCGACGACCATCGTCATCAAGGCGCTGTTCTTCCCGCTGGCTGCCAAGCAGTATGCGTCCATGGCGAACATGAAGAAGGTTCAGCCGAAGATGGAAGAGCTGAAGGTCAAGCACGGCGACGACCGCATGGCGCTGCAGCAGGCCACGATGCAGCTCTACAAGGAAGAGAAGATCAACCCGGTAGCAGGCTGCTGGCCGGTGCTGCTGCAGATCCCGGTCTTCTTCTCGCTCTACAAGGTCATCTACATCACCATCGAAATGCGCCAGGCGCCTTTCTTTGGCTGGATCAGGGACCTTTCCGCTCCGGACCCGACGTCTTTCGTCAACCTGTTCGGCCTGCTTCCGTTCGAAGCACCGCACTTCCTGCATCTCGGTGTCTGGCCGCTGATCATGGGCGTGACGATGTTCCTGCAGATGCGCATGAACCCGACCCCGCCGGATCCGGCGCAGGCGATGATCTTCACCTGGATGCCGGTGGTCTTCACCTTCATGCTCGGTTCGTTCCCCGCAGGTCTGGTCATCTACTGGGCATGGAACAACACGCTCTCGATCATCCAGCAGTCGATCATCATGAAGCGTCACGGCGTCAAGATCGAACTCTTCAACAATCTGAAGGGTCTCTTCGGGCGAAAACCGCAATCCTGACGCGGTTTCATGCCGCTGGAATGAGACAACGAAAAGCCCCGGTGCAGCGATGCGCCGGGGCTTTCTGCATTATGATGATCAGATCAAGCAAAAAGGCTTTGTTCTCGGCGGCAGCGGCGGCACGTCGAAGGCCTCGGGCGGAAGGCCGGCACGGGCACGGGCAACCATGTGCTCGAATGCGATTTCCAGATGCCCTGTGAATCGGTCCGTGTCGAACAGCGGCGCGATGAACCTTTGCTCGGCCAGATGCCGGCGCAATCCGGCGAGACGCTCAGGCTTTTCGTAGAGCGAGACGGCCATATCGACAAAGGCGCTCGGGGTGTCCGCGACGAGCGCCTCGAGCCCGATCGCCGACAGCAGGCTCTCCGAGACACGAGACGCGAAGTTCGTGCCCTTGAGCGCCACGACCGGCACACCCGCCCAGAGGCTGTCCGACGTTGTCGTGTGCCCCGTGTAGGGAAAGGTGTCGAGCGCCACGTCGGCGGCCTGCATGCGCGCCACGTGGGCCTCATACTCGGTGCGCCCCGCATAGATGATGCGGTCTGCCGCAATGCCGCGCGAAACCATGAAGTTCGTGAAATTGTCGCGCGCCACGGTCTCTGCGCAAAGAACCCAGAGCACGGAGCCCGGCGTGCGTTTCAGCACCTCTGCCCACAGGCTCGCCATGTCCGCCGTAATCTTCGCGACCTTGTTGAAAGACGCATAGACAAAGGCATCCTTTGGCAGGCCGGCTTCAGCCTTCGAAAGTGCCGGGGGCAGGGGTCGCAGCCGGCAGTCATTGGCCTGGTAGCTGTCGGGCATCCGGCAGTAAAGCTCGTGATAGAAGGCGCGCGAGCCGTCCCTCAGCACAATCGCGTCGCCGATCATGTAGTCGCAGTCGACGCCATGCGATGATCCCGGAAAGCCCATATAGGCAACCTGCACGGGGGCAAGGCCACGATTGACGAGGTCGACGCGGGAATCGCGCGTATGGCCTTTCAGGTCGACAAGGATGTCGAGCTCGTGGGCGCGGATCAGTGCCTCGGCCGCATCGTCATCCAGTGCTTGAATGTCGACGAGGTTGGGGTAGTCCCTGCGGAACCGGTGATCGGTCGCGGAAAGGTCGGGCTCGGTATAGCAGAACAGCCTGACGTCGAATTTCGCCGGATCATGGGCAAAGAGCACACCCTGAAACAGGATCATCGTCGGGTGCTGGTCCGAGACGTCGGCAGAGAGGTAGCCGACCCGGATGCGTTCCCCGAAGCGATGCGGTCGCGTGCGCCGGGCCATCCGGCTTTCGGGCGTAAAGGGCTTGCCCGTCGGCATATGCGTGACAAGGCTGTTCAGTCTTTCGTCACCGCACCACATGAGGTGGAAGAGGGGATCCTCACCCTCGAATGCCCAGGCTTCTCCGGCGAGCATCGCCTGATGGACGATCCCGTCAAGCGCGGCCAGCTCTTCCAGCGCAAGCTGGGTCCGCAGGATGCGGCGCAAGGTGAAGAGCGCTTCATGGGTCAGCGGTCCGTGGTCCTGCGCCAGACGCAACAGGCGCAAGGCCTCGGAATCGTTGCGCAATTGCGACTGGATGCGTGCCGCAAGCGTCAGCAGAAGGGGAGCAGCCTCGGGAAGGGCCAACGCCGCGCGATGGTAGAAATGCGCGGCCTCCGGGAGATGGTCGAGCTTCGCATAGGCCTGGGCTGCCGCAAGAAGGATGGGACCCGGCGCCTGACCATCGACCAGCATCGGCGCTGCCAGCGCGAGGCATTCCCGAAAACGGGCAGCCTGGAAAGCCTGCAGTACCGCCTCAGCCCTTTGCGTTTCGTCCATGTCCGACCTTTTTCCGAGGCGTTCTATGCGGACCCGCTTGCGCCAGCCTGACATGAGCTGTCTCAACGGCTTCACAGAGGGTGTGCACATCTGCGCCGTGCAGGGCTGCCATTCGCTTTCGCTGCATTGTCCTTTCCGGGCAGGAATATATATTGATGCCTGTATTTGATTTGAAATGCAGCCTTTGCCGGCAGGAATCCTGCCGCAAATGCCGCCCTGCAAACGGAAAGCCATATGCTTCTGACGCCCAGGCAGACGGAAATCATGGATTTGGCAAAAATCCAGGGACGCGTGCTTGTCGATGAACTGGCCTCCCGCTTTGCGGTGACGCCGCAGACGATCCGCAAGGATCTCAATGATCTCTGTGACGCCCGCATGCTGACCCGCATTCACGGCGGCGCGCATTTTCCGAGCGGCAACGAAAACCTGAAATACGAGGCGCGACGACTGATGGCCGCGGCCGAAAAGCAGGCGATCGGCAAGGCTGCAGCTGCGCTGATCCCGGACAACTCGTCGCTCTTCGTCAATATCGGCACCACCACCGAGGCCGTCGCTGAAGCGCTGACGGGTCATTCCGGCCTGATGGTCATCACCAACAACATCAACGTTGCAAACCGGCTTCGCGTGTACTCGTCCGTCGAAGTGGTCATTGCAGGTGGTGTCGTGCGCAGCACCGATGGCGGCATTGTCGGCGAGGCGGCGGTGGATTTCATCCGCCAGTTCAAGGTGGATTTCGCCGTGATCGGCGTGTCAGCCATCGATCCCGATGGCGCGCTGCTCGATTTCGATTTTCGCGAGGTGAAGGTGGCACAGGCCATCATCGCCAACGCGCGCCATGTGATCCTTGTCTCGGACGCCAGCAAGTTTGACCGCACCGCGCCGGTGCGCATCGGTCATATCTCGCAGGTTCATACGTTTATCACCGACAGCTGTCCCTCGGATGGTTTCCGCGACATCTGCGCGGAAGCGGGCATTCAGCTGATCGAAACGGCGGCCTCAGAGCAGGCCTAGTGGAGTGAATTTGACATTTGATACCCATCTGCAGCGAGCGCTCAAATCAAATGTCAAATTCGATAGCTCCACTCGAATCATAAGCTTGCTAGTGGTTTAATCGATTCCAACATTTGCCTGGGTGCTTGCAGCATCGGGATGCAAATGTTGGAATCAAACCACTAGTAATTTTCTGGCCATTTTATTTTCCGACCGGGCGCGGCGGATTGCGCCCGGTCGGAAAGCCTCACTCACGCTGCAGGGGCAAATGCAGCCTTGTGGGCTTCGAGGAACGCCTTGAGCTTGACCGGCGCCTTGCCTGTCAGCTTGGTGAAGCTGTCCGTGATGATGTCGAACTTGCCGGCGCGCGTGTTGGCGTCGAACGAAACGACCATCGGGACGATGAAGTCCGGAAGGCCGGCGGCGGTAAGGCCCTGGGCAAGACCTTCGTCCGGAACATGGACAACGGTGATCGGCTTGCCGGTGATCTCGCTAACAATGGCAGCAACCTCATCCACGGTGAAAAGTTCCGAGCCCGTCAGCGTGACCGTGCTGGACGAAGTGTCGTTCGATGCGAGCGCTGCAGCCGCGGCGCGTGCGAGATCTTCGCGGGCGATGTGCGGGGTTTTGCCCTGGCCGCTGGCGGTGTACCAGTGACCGGATGCGACAGCGTTCGACAGCGAACCGAAGAGGTTTTCCATGTACCAGCTGTTGCGCAGGATTGTGTAGGGCAGGCCGGAGGCCTTGATGACCTCTTCGGTGCCGAGATGGTCCGGCGCAAAGGTGACGAGCGATTCTTCCGGCTTCGGCATGGACGTGTAGAGGATGTGGCCAACGCCGACAGCCTTTGCGGCATTGACGGCGGCGGTGTGCTGCGAAAGGCGCAGACCCGGCTGGCCGAGTGCATCGGTCGAGATCAGAAGCAGGCGGCCGACACCTGCGAAGGCCTTTTCGAGCGTCTCCGGCTTTTCGAAGTCGGCAGCGACCGTCTTGATGCCCTTGGCGGCAAGATCTGCAAGCTTCGATGGATCGCGGGTCGCTGCAACGATGCGCGAGGGAGCAACGCCGTTGGATTCGATCAGGTGCTTGATGACGAGGCGGCCGAGCTGGCCAGATGCGCCGGTAACGAGCAAGGTGTCAGACATTGAATTGATCCTGTTCTGTTTGGAGTTCGCAGGCCACGCGAGCGCCCGGAAAAAGGGGCTGCTTGCACCACCTGAAAAGGAGAATGGTTCCTATTGTCTCTTTTCGGAACCAGGGCTACAATAGGAACATATGGGATGTAAAGTAGGCAGTTTTCGTGCGCCTAGGCACAGCGAAGGAACCACCCGATGACGTCAGCAAATGCCAGATCAGAAGCACTCGGCCGCCAGCTGGAGGATTTCCAGCCGGAAAACTGTCCGGTGCGCGATGTGCTTTCGCATCTCGGCGACAAGTGGAGCACCCTGATCATTGGCCTTCTGGGCAAGAAGCCGCATCGCTTCGGCGAACTGCGTCGCGCGGTCCCCGATATTTCGCAGCGCATGCTGACCCAGACACTCAAGGACCTGCAGCGCGATGGCCTGGTGAACCGCAAGGTGTTCCCGACCGTTCCTCCGGGCGTCGAGTATCGGCTGAGTGATCTAGGGCATTCACTGCTCACGCCTCTGGAGGCGCTTGTGGCCTGGGCCGAGAACAATCATCCGGCAATTCGCCAGGCCCGGATGGAATTTCGGATCGAAGCAGAGTGAACGCCCCGAAACGGGCGCTGGACAAAGAATTTCATGGCCGGAAGCCATTCTGAATCTTGCCATTTAATCGAATTAATTTATGTGTCAGCAGTCCCGCCATGATGGGAAACAGGAGCCGTTCAAGATGCGGACGGGAATGGCGATGAAGTGGAGAACGAAGTGACATCCAAACTGGACCAATTGCGCGCAATGACGACCGTTGTTGCCGATACCGGCGATATCGAGGCTGTCGCACGGCTGAAGCCGATCGATTGCACCACGAATCCGACAATTGTGCTCAAGGCGCTCGGTACGGACATGTTCAAGGATGTCTTCGCCGAGGCTGTTGCCTGGGGCAAGGCGTCGAACCTGTCGCATGACAAGGCCGTTTCCGCTGTTGCCGATCGTCTCGCCGTTTCTGTTGGCGCCGAACTCACCAAGCTCGTCCCGGGTCGCGTATCGACCGAAGTGGACGCCGATCTGTCCTTCGACTTCGATGCCTCCATTGCAAAGGCACACCAGATCATCGCCGACTACAAGGCGCGCGGCATCGACCGCGAGCGCATCCTCATCAAACTGGCCTCCACCTGGGAGGGCATCCGCGCTGCGGAAGTGCTGGAGAAGGAAGGCATCAACTGCAACCTGACGCTTCTCTTCTCGTCAGCCCAGGCCGTCGCCTGCGCCGATGCCGGCGTGTTCCTCATCTCGCCCTTCGTCGGTCGCATCCTTGACTGGTATAAGAAGGCCACCGGTGAAAACTACACCTCCGAGACCGATCCGGGCGTCGTATCCGTCCGCAGCATCTACAACTACTACAAGGTTCACGGCATCAAGACGGTCGTCATGGGCGCCTCCTTCCGCAACACCGGCGAAATCGAAGCGCTGGCCGGCTGCGATCGCTTGACGATCTCGCCACAGCTGATGGATGAGCTGGCTGCCGACAACGGTTCTCTGCCGCGCGTGCTTTCGCCTGAGAAGACGTCGCCGGTCGAGCGCGTCGCGATGGACGAAAAGACCTTCCGCTGGATGATGAACGAAGACGCCATGGCCACGGAAAAGCTGTCCGAAGGCATCCGCGCCTTTGCAAAGGATCTCGGCAAGCTGCGCGAGATGGTCGCGCAGAAGATGGCGTAACGCCCGAAAGAGACTTTCAAATGAAATGACAAGGCCGCCCTCGAGGCGGCCTTTCAGTTTGCAGCTGCGGCGACCACCTTGGCCCCAGCCGGCGTGCTCGATTGCTTGCGCAGCGCCTCGAGAACCACCTCGGCCTTCTGCGGCCTGCTCCAGTAATAACCCTGCCCCGTCGTGCATCCGAGCGACTTGAGGCGTTCGGCAACCTCGCGTGTTTCAATACCTTCGGCCACCGTCTTGAGGCCCAGGCCTTGTGCCATCGAAATGATGGCGCGGCACAGAACGGCGCTCTTGTTGTCGCTTTCGAGATCGCGCACGAATGCCTGGTCGATCTTGAGCGTGGTGATCGGGAAGCGGGCCAGATAGCTGAGCGACGAAAAGCCGGTGCCGAAATCATCGATCGTCAGCGACACGCCAAGGGCAACGATCGCATCCAGCGTTTCGCTGATATTGCTGTCATTGCCAAGCAGCAGGCTTTCGGTGAGCTCCAGCTCGAGCCATTCGCTTGAACAGTCGGTTTCGGCGAGACAGGACCCGAGCGTCCCGAGAAAACCGCCAAAGAGCAGCTGGCGCGCGGAGACGTTGACCGAGACCGCAAGCGGCTCGCTACGCATCGCGTTGACCTTCACGGCAAAGCGGCATGCATCCATCAGCACCCGGCGACCAATCTCGATGATCTGCCCTGTCTCTTCCGCGACCGGAATGAACTCGCCCGGCGAAACCACGCTTCCGTCTGATCTGATCCAGCGACAGAGCGCCTCGAAGCCTTTGGTCCGGCCTGTCACGAGATCATTCTTGGACTGGAAATAGGCCTGGAATTCCTCATTGCGCAATCCGTCGCTGATCATGCCTTCGAGCTCGAAGCGGCGCTCTGCATGGTGCGCCATGCTGCAGTCATAGGCCATCGTGCGGGCCCGCCCGGCAGATTTGGCGGCGTAAAGCGCCATGTCGGCAAAACGGAAAAGTTCGTGGGGGTCTTCAATCGCGTCGAACCCGAATGCGATGCCGATGCTCGTTGTGATGGCGATCTTGTCGACGCTGACGTTGACCGGTACATTCAATGCGGTGTGGATGCGCGCCGCAATCCGTTCGGCCTCGTCTACATTGGCAAGGTCAGGCAGAACGATTGCAAACTCGTCGCCGCCAAGCCGGCAGACGTACTCGGCGTTTCCAACGACATCGGTCAGACGCGCGGCGAATTCGACGATCAGTTCGTCGCCGACCGCATGGCCAAGCGTGTCATTGACGTATTTGAAGCGGTCGATGTCGAGCAGGAGAAGCGCGCACATCGAATCTGCTTGCTGGCATTCGTCCAGCACGCGCTGCAGGATCGACTGGAACGAGCGCCGGTTCTTCAACCCGGTCAGACTGTCGGTAAAGGCCAGCATCTGCAATTCGGCTTCGCTGCGTGCCAGTCGCCGCTCGATTTCCTTGCGGGCGGTTACATCGCGGCCGATCCCGAGCACGGAGAGAACGGAGCCAGCGGCATCAAGCTCCGGGAACCAGCGAACTTCATTGACGTGCCTGTCGCCCTTGCGATCAACGAAGCTCACTTCGGTGACAGTGCCCTTGCCGGTCTCGAACACGCTACCGATCGCAGACCGGATCTCCGCTGCGACCGGGCCGTTCGTCATATGCTCGAAGCCACCGGTCTTCAGCTGCTCGATCGTTGGGTACTCGGCGATCTCGAAGAATTCGCGCATGGCGCGGTTCATGTGGATATATTGAAAGTCGCGGCTAACCCGAAGCAGCCTGTCCGGGATATTGTCCGTCAGCGATCGGTAATCCCCTTCGCTGCGACGCAGCTCGGTTTCGAGGCGGCGCCATTCCGTTGTTTCGCGAGCGGTGCCGAGGATCCCGATCGGATTGCCATCTTCGTCGCGCAAGGCGAGCTTGCGCACATCGAAATAGCGGGGCGCTCCATCAGCGCCAGGGACAAGATGTTCGAAGGTGATGATCTCATTGGATTGCAATGCCTGACGATCCGTCGCTTCATGCACCCGCGCCTGGCCGTCATGCGTGGCTGTCGGTGTCTTGCCGATCAGATATCCACTTGGCACACCATTGAAGCGATCGAACATGTCGTTGCTGAGAACGTAGCGCCCGTCAGCGTCCTTGAGCCAGACCATGTCTGGGAAGAGCCGCACGGCGGCCGTCAGCGACGCCAGCATCTTGCGCTGTGCGCCGAGGCGCTCGATTTCGGAACTGTCGCGCACATAGCCCGACATGAAGACACCGGCCTCGGTCTCGATGACTTCCGCCTTGATCTCGATATTGAGAACCACGTCTCCGATAATGACTTCCAGGAAGGTGCCGACCGGGCCGCGCTCTTTCATCAGCGCATTCATCCGGTCTATGAAGATGGCGCGCTTCTCAGGCTCCATCGTGGCAATGGCAAGCTCGAACGTCTGCTGGTTCAGGTCGGGATCGCAAAAGGACAAGGGTCCGATGGATCCACAGGCAGATTCGAGCACCAGCCCCTGGTCCGGCGCCCGCCGGAGCACAAAGATGACGCCCTCCAAATAGCGTGCAGCGTCAGCAAGCTGCGGAATGCCCGACATGCAGAAACCTCACTTCCCCCGATATGAAGATCCCACAAAAGATTGAGAATTTGCTAAATCACATTGCCTTAAATTAATGCATCACGACAATCATATTGGTCGGAACCCATATTTCGGATCCCGCGACGACCTCCATGCTATTGACATTGGCCGATAAAACATAAAAGCCGACTGTGCATAACCTAGATCAGGCCGGAGATATGAATGGAACCGAACACCCAGACCGGAAACGCAATCCTGTTCGGCAAGCCGTGGATCTTCATTCGCGGCGTTCCCTCGCTGAATTTCCTGCCGCCGGAAGGCCCGCCGGAAATCGCCTTTGCCGGACGATCGAACGTGGGCAAATCCTCGCTCATCAACGCCCTGACCGGCGTCAAGGGGCTTGCCCGCACGTCCAACACGCCGGGCCGCACGCAGGAGCTCAACTATTTCGTGCCTGATGGCTATTCCGGAGAAGCGGGCGATCTGCCGCCTGCCGCCATGGTCGACATGCCCGGTTACGGATATGCGCAGGCGCCGAAGGAAACCGTCGAAAACTGGACGAAACTCGTCTTCGACTATCTGCGCGGCCGCGCAACGCTCAAGCGCGTCTATGTGCTGATCGACAGCCGCCACGGCATCAAGAAGAATGACGAAGAGGTGCTGTCACTTCTCGACAAGGCGGCCGTGTCCTATCAGGTCGTCCTGACCAAGTCCGACAAGATCAAGCCGCCGGCGGTTGAAAAACTGCTGGCCGAAACGCTGGAGAAGATCCGCAAGCGCCCCGCTGCCTATCCTGAAGTTCTGGCGACCTCTTCGGAAAAGGGCGTTGGAATGGAAAGCCTGCGGTTCGCGATCGAGACGATCATCAACACCTGACAAAAGACAGCGCCGCACGTCGGGGAAACGTGCGGCGCTGCTGTGAGGCGCGACTTTGGAAGTTGCGCTGGAAAGGTGGCGCTGGATTACATCTTCGGCAGCAGCACGTGGTCGATCACATGGATCACGCCGTTCGACTGCTGTACGTCCGCGATGGTGACATGGGCGACGCCGCCGGCTTCGTCGGTCAGCGTGATCTTGCTACCCTTGGCCTTGACCTTGAGAATGCAGCCGCCAACCGTCTTCACGTCGTGTTCGCCGCCGTCATCCTTGACCATTTTCTTGATGGCGGACGACATCGCATCGGCTGCCACGACATGGCAGGTCAGGATCTTGACCAGCTTGGCCTTGTTTTCAGGCTTTAGCAGGGTGTCGACAGTGCCCTTGGGCAGCTTGGCGAAGGCTTCGTTGGTGGGCGCGAAGACCGTGAAGGGGCCGGCGCCTTCGAGCGTGCTGACCAGGCCCGCAGCCTTCACGGCAGCGACCAGCGTCGTGTGATCCTTGGAGTTGACTGCATTCTCGACGATGTTCTTGGTCTTGTACATCGGCGCGCCGCCGACCATCGGGTTGGCTGCAAAGGCAACGGCGGGGATGGCGATCGAGGCGACGGCGAGGGTACGGATCAGATTCTTGAGCATGACGTTCTCCTGACGTTGACCGGGACTTGTGCCCTTCGGTCGTTGACCCCCTTGTGGGGTTACATCAGGAGATACGCAGCGCATTCGAAAAGAGTTTCAGCCGAACGCAACTTTTTTTGAAGCCATGAAAAAGGCCGAAGCAACAGGCTTCAGATTTCGCCGATCCTGGCTGTCGCCAGCACAGGGCCTGTCGGCAGCTTCGTCGGAGACCCGCCATAGGGTTCCAGCGACACGGCAAGTGTCATGCCATCCGTCAGGCTGTTGCGCAGCCCTTGCGGAATGACGATGTCGCCATTGCCCGTGTCAGGCAGCACGCCAAGCGGCACCGGCGCGGCACTGCCATCGATCAGCCAGAGCTCGAGCGACTTGGCATTGCGCCCACCGGCGGCCACCGGCGTCACACTGAGGCGTCCGCTGGCACGGTCGAATGCCATGACGAGGCTCACCTGCGACTGGGTCGGTGTCAGCGTTGCCAGGAGGCGCGGCGCAGTCTCGCGCGGTCCGAACAGCCCGCTTCCCGTTCCGGCGACAAAAAGGGCTGCAGCCAGAGAGACGACCGCCAGCCCGCGCCAGAAGGAGACCGAAGCCCAGAGCGCCCGGAACGGCGTCGACGGGCGGGCACCGGAAGCAAACAGCCGGTTTTCGATGGCATTCAGCATCCACGGGGCAGGAGCCTGCTGGGGTGCATAATCGCCGTTGAAGTCCGCGAGATTGGCCTGCCAGCGATCAACGATGCGCGCAAACGCCTTGTCCTGGCGAATGCGATGTTCCACCCGCAACCGTTCGGCCAAAGGGAGAACACCGAGGACATATTCCCCGGCAAGAACCTCGTCGCGGCTGCGATCGCTCTTCTTGTTGTCCGGCTGGGTCATTGGTCCATGCACTCTCTCAGTTTCATGAGGCTGCGCCGCAGCCAGGTTCGCATCGTGTTCAGCGGAACGCCGTAGCGCTCCGCAAGCTCGGTATAGCTGAGGCCTTCCACATAGGCTCCGCGCACGGCCTCGGCGCGATCGCTTTCCAGCGTCTTCATGCAGTCATCGATCCGGCGGCCTTCGCCGGCATTGATGGCGCTCTTCTCCGGATCCGGCAAAGGGTCAGCGATTTCGTCTGCCTCGCCGAGCTCTTCGCTGTCCGGTTTGCGTCGTCTCAGGATATCGATTGCCGTGTAACGCGCAATGGATATCAGCCATGTCATCGGCGACGAAACGTCATCCCTGTAGGCGGATGCATTGCGCCATGCCTTGACGTATACGTCCTGCAGAGCCTCCTCTGCATCCGCCCTGTCCTTCAACATACGCAGGCAGACGGAAAAAAGTTTCCCGCTTGTACGCTGATAAAGCAGTTTGAAAGCCGCGCGATCGCCCAGCCCCGTGCGGGCAATCAGCGCTGCGGTTTCCGCATCCTCCAAACCTTTGCCCGAGGCCAAGCCACACCCTCCCGCGCGCCTGAATTATGTCGCATCAATTATTCACATCGTCATCGAAACACACTAGAGGATTTTTCTACAGTTTTGAATCGCCTCATGCGGCGATTTGGGCCCAACGAAATCCCAAGAGGCGAGACGATGTCCGAGACCGAAAGCGAAACCCAGGCGCGGCTGCTTGCGCAGGCGCTCCCCTTCATGCAGCGCTATGAACACAAGACGATCGTCGTCAAATACGGCGGCCATGCCATGGGCAATGCCGAACTCGGCAAGGCCTTTGCCGCCGACATCGCGCTGCTCAAGCAGTCTGGCGTCAATCCGGTCGTCGTTCACGGCGGCGGCCCGCAGATCGGCGCCATGCTGACGAAGATGGGCATCGAAAGCCGCTTCGAGGGCGGGCTTCGCGTTACCGACGAAAAGACGGTCGAGATCGTCGAGATGGTGCTGGCGGGCTCGATCAACAAGGAGATCGTTGCGCTGATCAACCAGACCGGCGAATGGGCGATCGGCCTCTGCGGCAAGGATGGCAACATGGTCTTCGCGCAAAAGGCGAAGAAGACCATGATCGACCCGGATTCCAACATCGAGAAAGTGCTGGACCTGGGCTTCGTCGGCGAAGTGGTCGAAGTGGACCGCACGCTGATCGATCTTCTGGCCAAGTCGGAAATGATCCCGGTCATCGCTCCGGTCGCGCCCGGCCGCGACGGGCACACCTACAACATCAATGCCGATACGTTTGCGGGTGCCATTGCCGGCGCACTCAATGCCTCGCGCCTTCTCTTCCTGACTGATGTTCCCGGCGTTCTCGACAAGAACAAGGAACTGATCAAGGAGCTTTCGGTTGCTCAGGCGAAGGCGCTGATCAAGGACGGTACGATTTCCGGCGGCATGATCCCCAAGGTCGAAACCTGCATCGAGGCGATCGAGGCGGGCGTTCAGGGCGTCGTCATTCTCAACGGCAAGACCAGCCACGCCGTCCTGCTTGAACTCTTCACCGAACAGGGTGCGGGCACCCTGATCGTGCCCTGAGGGAGTGACATAGAGTGTTTTGAAAGGCCCGGCTCTGCCGAGCTTTTTTGCTCAAGTTTGCACGCTGACAAGAATGAAGTTTGGTGCCAAAAGAGGACAAAAGGGGCTCCTGACCGCATCCGAGATAGACCATGAAAACACATTAATATCAAGTTCCTGAGTCTGCAGCATCGGAGCAGTGATTTGACCTTCTGTACTCCAATTTGTCCTGAAAGTGTACCTTATGACAGTGGGATTGATCTACATTGCAGTCCGACGCGGTGTAACACCTGCTTAAGTTCAATGTGATAACCCGAAGCCAACAGCAGAACGGTTGGTGGAGAGAACAGGTGCGGTTTGTAGTCGTTGTCTTAAGCTGCTTCGCCGCATTGCTGGAGGTTTCTCTTTGGAACGCCTTGAGCCCAGTGGTTGTACGAGCGCTGGTCGGTCTGATTGGCGCTGCTGTGGGTGCTGCTTTTGGTGCCGCGATTGGGAAATACCCTGCGGCGTTTATGTTCATGGGATTTCTCGCCATCTTCCTTCTTGTACCTAGCCAACCAGTGGTCACAGCCCGAAACGCTCGTTTCAACTGGTGGCGAGAAAGGTCGTCAAGCTTCCCGGAGCCTTGGCGGCAACTTGTTACTCGGCTATTGAACGCCGCCAGCATTTCTTGACGCCCCACCCGGTGCCACTGGGGGATTTCCCGCTACCCGTATAAGCGGTAAGCCAAACAGAAATTTTCTGAAAAAGGTCGCAGTCTAAGGAAGTGATTAGCCTGAGGTTTACAGCTTTGGGTCTATGGTTGCTCCGTCACCTGCAACCAAGAGAAACGCCCATGACTGAAACGCCGAGGCAACTTGTGATACGATTTTGCATCGGTGCCGTGAGCCTGTTCGTCGGCCTCTATTTCCGCGACTTCTTACGTGCGAACGTGAACATCCACATGCTCATTATGGGCTTTTCCATTTTCCTGTTTCTAGCCCTGTGGTTCATCTGGCGCAAAGTTGCGGGAGGCTTTTGGTTGGCGCTCGCCTGTGGGGTGACGCTGGTGCTGATGTTTTATACCGTCGTCCTGATAGACCAATTTACGGGTAGTACTAATCTCGGTGTGATGGTCAGCTTTGCTGTTGCGTACGGAATGGCCGTGCTTGGCCAACGCACCGGCCTCCTCAAGAACTTTGACTTTGGGTCGAAGGCAGCCCCGGGTGGCGGAAGCCACGGAGACCCAGATAACAGCTGATCCTAACCGCTTCCCTTGCGGTTCTCTCGGGGTCCACTTGGCAGTGTTCCGCGAGACCTTCTCGCATAGCAGAGGTTCGGCTTGTTTCCTGCGGCAGCTGGCACACACGGCTCGGCTTGCCAGTGTCTTCAGTTGCGCTTCTGGTCCACAGCGGTAGGCGGCGTTCAACAGGTCCACCGGGGAAAGCCGGAGGCACCAGCCGCACTCCAGAAAGAGCAACAGGCGTTCCTCTGCGACATCCCGGATTGTCCATTCGGAGAATACCATCGCCTTCCATCCCGCTTGTTGGATTCCAGAGGACGACCTTGGACCGTCGAGGACGGAAACCCTACGAAAGGCAACAAAAAACCCCGCCGAAGCGGGGTTTTTGGATGGTTCCGAAAAGTCCGGAACAGAAAATTGGTGCCCAGAAGAGGACTCGAACCTCCACACCCTTGCGAGTACCAGCACCTGAAGCTGGCGCGTCTACCAATTCCGCCATCTGGGCGACGGAGTGCGATGTAGTTGGGCAGGCTTTGTCTGTCAACAGTGATTTTCAAAAAACAATCATAAAGTTGACATGCCGCCTGCGCCTCAGCTTTCGGCGCCCGCCCGGTCGGTATGGCCGAGGTCGCGCTCGGGGTCGATGACATCGCGCACGCGCTGCTTGAGGTCCTTCGGGCCGGGAAAGCCGCCATCGCGCTTGCGCTCCCAGACGAGTTCGTCGTTGACCCGGATCTCGAAATTCCCGCCGGTCCCGGGGATCAGTGCCACCTCGCCCAGCGTCTCGCCAAAGGTCGAGAGCAGCTCCTGCGCCATCCATCCGGCGCGCAAGAGCCAGTTGCACTGTGTGCAATAAAGGATCGTCACTCTGGGTTTGCCGTTCATGCCCGCTCCGTCGCTCTCTCTTCCGGTGTCGTATATCGTTCATTTTGCCCGCTTCCCGCAGGTTGCGCACTTCCAAATCGCGCAAAAAGTCTTAAGAGGGAAGCGGGAAAAATTTCACAAGGCCGGACATGTCCAGATTTGACGTGCTGACGATCGGAAACGCGATCGTCGATATCATTTCCTCCTGCGAGGACGGGTTCCTGATCGATCACGCCATTTCCAAGGGTGCGATGAACCTCGTGGATGCCACGCGCGCCGAGCTTCTCTATGCCAAGATGGGTCCGGCGCTGGAAACATCGGGCGGAAGTGCCGGCAACACCGCGGCGGGCGTGGCCAATCTCGGCGGAACGGCCGCCTATTTCGGCAAGGTTGCGCGCGACCAGCTGGGCGAAATCTTTACCCACGATATCCGGGCCCAGGGCGTGCATTTCGAAACCCGGCCGCTGGCCGAAGGCGCCCCGACGGCGCGGTCGATGATCTTCGTGACGCCGGATGGCGAACGCTCGATGAACACCTATCTCGGTGCCTGCGTCGAGCTCGGTCCGGAAGATGTCGACGCTGCGGTCGTGGCGGACGCAAAGGTCACCTATTTCGAAGGCTATCTGTGGGATCCGCCGCGCGCCAAGGACGCCATTCGCGAATGTGCGCGCATCGCCCATGAAAACGGCCGCGAAATGTCGATGACGCTGTCCGACAGCTTCTGCGTCGACCGCTATCGCGCCGAGTTCCTGGAACTGATGCGCAGCGGCACGGTCGATATCGTGTTTGCCAACCGCGCGGAAATCCTGGCGCTCTACGAGACGAGTGACTTTGAAGCCGCGCTCGGCCAGATCGCAAAAGACTGCAAGCTCGCTGCGGTGACGTTGAGCGAAGACGGCTCGATCATCGTCAGGGGCGACGAACGCATTGCAATTGATGCCATCACGGTGGATCAGGTGGTCGATACGACGGGTGCCGGCGATCTCTATGCCGCAGGCTTCCTGTTTGGCTACACCAAGGGTCTTGATCTCGAGACCTGCGGCAAGCTCGGCAGTCTCGCCGCCGGCATCGTGATCCAGCAGATCGGCCCGCGCCCGCGTGCGTCGCTGAGGGAAAAGGCGATCGCGCTGAAGCTTATTTGAAGGCTTCGCCCGGATAGGCGCCCCAGATCTCGGCCTGCGAGACCCAGCCTTCGCTGCCCTGCACTTCCGCCTTGCACCAGTCGCCGGTGCATTCCTTGAGGTTCACGACGACGCCGGGCTGCAGCTTGGCGACGGCGCTGCCGTCCTTGGCGGCCGTGCGCCTGAGATAGACAAACACCTTGTCGCCCTTGTCCTTCATCCACGGCGCGGCAACGGCGGTGCGCTGGCCCGAGAGCATGGAGTGGTAGACCCAGCCTTCGGTGCCTTCCGAATCGCGAATGCGCCGCCAGTTTTCAAACTCCGCAATGATTTCCACCGGCAGGCCCGGCCGTGTGTAGAGCCAGGATGCCGCATATTCCGTGCCCGGGCCAACGCGCAGGTTCATGCGCGCAGCCTTCAGGCTGGCAAACCGGGGCAGGGGAAGCCCGCTCACGCCCTTGTTGACGGCCTGTGCGTCGGACTGCGGTGCAGCGATCAGAAGCGACGTCACGGCCAGCGCCGCAATTGCTGCCAGATGCCGCCAGCGAGTTGAAGGAAATGCCATTTCAGCGAAGTGCCCGTACCTGTGATGTTCTCTGGAGGAATTATTCCGTGTCTTCGGCAAGACAGTCATCAGGCCACCGATTGACGAGAAACGTTTGTCTTCGCTGACGGGTCTGATAAAAATCGGAATGACTCGGACAACACGTTGCGCCAACTTGGTTAAAGACCTCTGAACAAGGCGATGAAAGCCCCATGACGACAAAGAAAAAACCCAAGGTCTATATCACGCGAAAGCTGCCCGAACCGGTGGAAACGCGCATGCGCGAACTGTTCGATGCCGAGCTGAACCTCGATGATCGCCCGCGCACCCAGCCCGAGCTCGTGGCGGCGGTCAGGTCTGCCGATGTCCTGGTGCCGACCGTCACCGACCGGATCGATGCTGCGCTGATCGAGCAGGCCGGCCCGCAATTGAAGCTGATCGCCAGCTTTTCCAACGGCGTCGACAACATCGATGTCGAGGCGGCTGCCCGCAAGGGGATAACGGTCACCAACACACCGAATGCGCTGACGGAAGACACCGCCGACATGACCATGGCGCTTATCCTCGCCGTGCCGCGACGGCTTGCCGAAGGTTCGCGCGTGCTGACCGACAGCCATGGCGAATGGGCGGGCTGGTCGCCAACATGGATGCTTGGCCGCCGCATCTGGGGCAAGCGCATCGGCATCATCGGCATGGGGCGCATCGGCACCGCCGTTGCGCGGCGCGCCAAGGCCTTTGGGCTTTCGATCCACTATCACAATCGCAAGCGGGTCAATCCAGCAACCGAGGAAGAGCTGAATGCGACCTATTGGGACAGCCTGGACCAGATGCTGGCCCGGGTCGATATCGTATCCATCAATTGCCCTTCGACACCGGCGACGTTCCATCTCCTATCCGCCCGCCGCCTCGAACTGATGCAGCCGTCGAGTTATATTGTGAACACCGCGCGTGGCGACGTGATTGACGAGGACGCACTGATCAAGAGCCTCAGGGCCGGAAAGATCGCGGGCGCGGGCCTCGATGTGTTCGAGAACGAACCAAGCGTCAATCCGAAGCTTCTGAAGCTTGCCGAACAGGGCAAGGTCGTCCTTCTGCCGCACATGAGTTCTGCAACGCTCGAGGGCCGCATCGACATGGGCGACAAGGTCATCATCAACATCCGCACCTTCTGCGATGGTCATCGGCCGCCGGATCGGGTGTTGCCCGCTCGCGTCTGACGACGCGCCAGAATACGGTCCAAATTTAAAATTGACGTTTACGTCAATGTAAGATATTCAGCGAGAATGCTTGAATAGCTCCGTTGAAGGTCTATTCTGCATGTCGTGTTGGAGGACACGCTCAGCCTTTTTGGCCAGTTGTAATGGGTTAGGGAGATCGCATTGTCTCAAGCTGTCAGCACCATCGAAGGCGGAACATCCGACCGCCCCTGGCTCAAGTCCTATCCGCCGGGTGTGCCGGCCGATATTCCGGCTTCGCCGTTCGCCTCTCTGGCCGAGATGATCGAGCACAATTGCCGTCAGTTTGCCAACCGTGCCGCCTATGACAGCATGGGCAAGACGATGACCTATGCAGAGCTGGATGCGCTCTCCGCCAAGGTCGGCGGCTGGCTGCAGGCGCAGGGGCTGAAGAAGGGTGATCGCGTCGCGATCATGATGCCCAACATTCTGCAATATCCGGTGGTGGTGGCGGGCGTGCTGAGGGCAGGCTTTGTCGTGGTCAACGTCAACCCGCTCTACACGCCGCGCGAACTTGAGCACCAGCTCAACGATTCCGGCGCCAGCGCCATCTTCGTTCTGGAAAATTTCGCCAACACCGTTGCGGAAGTTGTGGCCAGAACGGCCGTGAAGAAGGTCGTGGTCGCCTCAATGGGCGATCTGCTCGGCCTCAAGGGCCATATCGTCAATTTCGTCGTCCGCAAGGTCAAGAAACTGGTGCCCGCCTGGTCGCTGCCGGGCCACGTCGCCTTCAAGTCGGTGATTGGGGCCAACAAGCCGCTGGCGCGCCCGTCAATTGTCCCTTCCGACGTTGCATTCCTGCAATATACGGGCGGCACCACGGGGGTTTCGAAAGGAGCAACCCTTCTCCACTCCAACCTGCTGGCCAACATTGCACAGAACCGCGCCTGGCTGGCGCCGGTCTATACGCGCAAGGATCTGCCCGACCAGTTCATCTATGTTTGCGCCCTGCCGCTCTATCACATCTTCGCATTGACGGTGAACATGTTCATGGCGCTGGACCTTGGCGGATTGAACATCCTGATTGCCAATCCGCGCGACATTCCCGCCTTCGTCAAGGAAATCAGCCGTCACAAGTTCCATATATTCCCGGCATTGAACACGCTCTTCAACGCGCTGGCCAACAATCCGGAGTTTCAGAAGCTGGACTTTTCCAGCCTCATGCTGACGCTGGGTGGCGGGATGGCGGTCCAGCGCGCCGTGGCCGAGCGCTGGAAGGCCCTGACGGGCAACTTCATTGCCGAGGGCTACGGCCTTTCCGAAACCTCGCCGGTTGCGACTAGCAACCGCGCTGATGGAACGGAATATACCGGCACGATTGGCCTTCCCATGCCGTCGACCTACATCGACATCCGTGATGATGACGGCACTAGCCTTCCGATCGGCGAGGCGGGTGAAATCTGCATTCGCGGACCGCAGGTGATGGCAGGCTACTGGCAGCGCCCCGAAGAGACGGCCAAGGTCATGACCGCGGACGGTTATTTCCGCAGTGGCGACATCGGCATGATGCTCGACGATGGCACGGTGAAGATCGTCGACCGCAAGAAGGATATGATCCTCGTCTCCGGCTTCAACGTCTATCCCAATGAGATCGAGGACTACGTGGCCACGCACCCTGGCGTGCTGGAAAGTGCAGCCGTCGGCGTGCCGGACCAGCATTCGGGCGAGACCGTCAAGCTCTTCGTCGTCCGCAAGGACGCCAATCTGACGGAAGCTGACATCAAGGCCTATTGCGTCAAGGGTCTGACCAACTACAAGCGGCCGAAGTTTGTCGAATTCCGGGACAGCCTTCCGAAGTCGAATGTCGGCAAGATCCTGCGCAAGGATCTTCGTTGAGGCAAAAAGACGCCATTGGCGGTCATTGTCATTGATGCAGAAAGGCCGCCCGGAAAGGGCGGCCTTTTGATGTTGACGGGCAAAATAAAAGGACCGCTGGAGCGGTCCTTCAATCATTCTGCGAAATGGCCTGACCGTGAGGCTCAGTGAGCCTGTTCGCAGGGGTCAACGCCATAAGCCGGCGAACAACCAGCCTTGGAGGCAACCGCAGTCGGGGCCGCGAAGGACGCGCCCAGGATGATCAACGCTGCGCATGCAAAGAAAATGGATATGGACTTGCCCATAATGTGGATCGCCTCTCTGAAAACTCGCCGCCTCTCGACGGAACCCCGTGGGGCCGTGGTTGTCTAGTTCCGGCCCGCGGGAATATCAATAAGGGATTAAGCTGAATCCGAGGTTAAGACGCGGTTCAAATTACGTGACGTATTTTAGCAACGGTTCACTGCGATACAGCGCATGCGGGAAAGGCGCGCGGCTGCACGCCAATCCCCAATTTCCCTGATCAGGCAGCCTTGCCGGAGCGCGTATACTGGCCCTGCGGACGATAGCGCACGAGATAGGCGGGAAGGATCGGCTCAACCAGTGTCGGCTTCACGCCCATCCCGGCGAGCGTGCGGCCTTCGGCTTCGGCTTCCTTGGAAACAACGTTGTCCTGCTTCAGCAGCTTGACCTGATCAGGGGTGATCGGCGGTGCAACGAATGGCACCAGCGAAGCAACGGAACCAATCAGCGACGCGATGGAGAAGGGCAGCGAGACATAGGACTTCTTGCGGTCGATGACCGACAGCATCAGGTCCATGCACTGGCGGAACGTCAGAACTTCCGGGCCACCGAGTTCGTAAATCTTGCCGGACTGGGCGGAGCCATCGACAACGCGGGCAACAGCTTCTGCGATATCGGCAACATAGACCGGCTGGAAGGCAGTCTTGCCTCCGCCGATCAACGGCAGGAAAGGCGCCGTGCGGGCCATGTTGGCAAACTTGTTGAAGAACTGGTCTTCCGGGCCAAACACGACGGACGGACGCAGGATCGTCGCGTCGGGCAGGATTTCACGGATCGCCTTCTCGGCCAGGCCCTTGGTGCGGGCGTAGCTGGAACTGCTCGATGCATCGGCGCCGATGGCGGAAAGGTGGATCAGCTTGGCGCCGGCAGCGCGGGCAGCTTCAGCAACGGCGCGCGCGCCGAAATCCTGAACCGCATCGAACTTGTTGCGTCCGGCCTCGTGCAGGATGCCGACGCAGTTGATGACGAAATCGGACCCTTGCGCTGCGCTGTCAACCGAGTTGCGATAGCGCAGGTTTGCCTGAACGAATGAAATCTGCCCGACATTGCCGAGCGGCTGCAGGAAGCCGGCAAGATCAGGCCGGCGAACCGCCACACGGATGCGGTAGCCGCGCTTGGCGAGCGCTCTGACGATATAGCGGCCTACAAATCCCGAGCCGCCGAAAATGGTCACGAGTTTGGTCTGATTGGCCAATGTCATCGTTTGAACTCCTGAAGTCCGAATAAGGTGCTGTTTTCAAGGTTTCTTAGACGAATTCCGCAACAAGGTGAAGAGAGCCGCGAACCCTTGTGTTGCAGCGCATATAACAAAACGCAAGGAACGCGTCTCAAACGCCTTCGATCAGCACCATTTCGCCGTCTGCAACCTCGCGGCGGATCTTCGCAGCGACCTGATATTCTGGCGAATGATAGCATTCGTGGGCAACGGCAAGTGATTCGAATTCAATGACCACGTTGCGCGCGCGCGCCGTTCCCTCGATCGCCTCGATCTGGCCGCCACGCGCCAGAAACTTTGCGCCATACTTGTCGAAAGCCACCTTGGCGGCTGCGACATAATCCTTGTAGCGCTCGGGATCGCGCACATCCATGCGGGCAACCCAGTAACCTTTGGCCATGATTGTCTCCTCTCAGACTTTTGTTGTTGCCATTTCGGCGAGAATCGCCTGCGCGGCTGCGCGCGGGTCCTCCGCCTTCACGATCGGCCGTGCAACGACCAGATGGCTAGAGCCGGCGCGGATTGCCTGCGAAGGCGTCATGACGCGCTTCTGGTCGCCCTTGTCGGCACCAGCCGGACGGATGCCCGGCGTGACAACTGCAAGCTCGGGCCCGACGATCTTTCGCACTGCGGAGGCCTCTTCGGCCGAGCAGACGATACCGCCCATGCCGGCAAGGCGCGCCTGTTCGGCGCGGCGCAGCACCAAAGTGTGCGGGTCGTATTCATAGCCCGCCTCGATCATGTCCTGTTCGTCCATGGAGGTGAGCACCGTGACGCCAAGCAGGCAAAGGCCTGACCCTTGCGCGGCCGCGACTGCCGCGCGCATGGCTTTCGGATAGGCGTGCAGCGTCAGCATGGTCATGCCCATCTTGGCGATGTTTTCGACTCCGCTCGCGACCGTGTTGTCGATGTCGAGCAGTTTCATGTCGAGGAAGATTTTCTTGCCGCTTTTGGCCAGATCGCGGGCAAATTCCAGTCCGCCGGCAAAGGCCAGCTGATAGCCGATCTTGTAGAACGTGACGTCGCTGTCCAGCTTGCGAACAACGGCTTCCGCTTCGCGCACGCTTGGCACATCCAGACCCACGATCAACCGGTCGCGCATGTCTTCACTCATTGAACAGCCCCTGCTCTTGCCTTTCTTCGTGGATTGGCATGCAGCACAAAGGATGGCAAGGCATTTGTGCCCTTATCCGCCGCTACGGGCGACACCGTTTGCTGTGCGAACCGCAGAGAGGGCAAACCGGAAACCGGGCGGCACGGCGCGACCCCCAAATGTGATCTCGAACATCTTTGTCTCGCCGGGCAGGATCGTCACCAGCATCTCATCCACCTCGGCTTGCGGATGAAGCGTATCTGCGAGAATGCAGAAGTCGCGCAGGAGCGATTTCGCCGTGATGCTGATCTGCACCCGATCGGGACGCTGGACAACAGAATGTTCAAAGCTCGGCTCGGGATAGGCGATCTCCTGATCCCGGGCGAAGAACCAGAGAGCCTCGGCCTGACCCATGCGTGCGCGCAGGAACTCGCGGGCCGGGTCTGCAGGCGTGACGATGGCCTGCGGCAGGTCGATTTCCGCCTTTTCGAAACGGTCGCAAAGCACCCGCCAGACCTTGTGGCTGGCCAAAACACGTCCCTCCAGATCGAGCCGTTCGATGGTGAACGGCACGCGCCAGAAGAGCGTCGTTTCATTGACGGCGATGGATTTCAAGGTGTCGCCGCGCGGTTGAATGGTCAGAAGGTGCGGCTGATAGGCGGATTTGAGCGCATGCCAGAGCGGCTTCTTGCGCCCCGCGCCGTCGATGGCCGCCCAGGATGTAACCGGCCAGCAGTCATTCAGTTGCCAGACGATCGCGCCCATCGTCACGGGCCGATGAGAGCGCATGTGCTCGATGCCCAGCTGGATGGCGCGCGCCTGATTGAGCTGGGTTACGAAATGCCAGTCCTCGAATGTCTTTGGAGGCGGAAACCTGCCCTCAAGGCCGCGCAGCAGTTTGTCATTGCCGAGTGTCGCCTTCTGATGGTGCAGGACGCCCGGGGAATCCGAGGCTGGCACTCTGTCACGCACCGAACCGGCAATCGTTGCCAGAGCGGGTGGCGCCTGCCAGCCGAATTCCGAGCAGAAGCGCGGAATGTAGTCACGATACGTCTCGTAGCCGACCTCGTTCCAGACGTCCCAGATATGCATGCAGCCGTGATTGGGCAGATTGGGCGCAAGATCCATCGAACCGGAATAGGGGCTCCCGGCCCAATAGGGCCGGGTCGGATCAATGTCTGCAACAATCCTGGGAAGCAGATCGAGATAATAACCCCCGCCCCACGGGCGGTTGCCGAGCACGTCCTGCCAGCCCCAGTCGAAATAGCCCCAGATGTTTTCGTTGTTGCCATTCCAGAGGACAAGTGACGGGTGCGGCATGAGGCGGGCGACATTTTCGCGGGCCTCTGCCTCCACTTCGCCGCGCACCGGTTCGTCTTCCGGATAAGCCGAGCAGGCAAAAAGAAAGTCCTGCCAGACGAGAACGCCGAGCGCATCGCACGTCTCGTAAAACGCCTGCGTCTCGTAGATCCCGCCACCCCAGACGCGCAGCAGATTGATGTTTGCATCGCGCGCCTGGGCAATCCGGGCGGCGTAACGCTCCGTCGTCACCCTCGGCAGGAAGCAGTCGTCCGGGATCCAGTTTGCACCGCGCACGAAGATCGGCACGTCGTTGACGATGATGGTGAAGGCCGAGCCGTGCTCATCCGCCGACGTGTCGAGGCGAACGGAGCGAAAACCGGTCTTGCGGCTCCAGCGATCAAGAATGACCCCGGCCTCATCCTTCAGAGCGATCTCAAGCGCGTAGAGCGGCTGATCCCCGAGCCCATGCGGCCACCAGATTTTCGGATCCTCAACCTCCACTGCGATGCGCGTCGCCTGACCGCCTGTCTGCACGGCAAAAGTTGTCTCGACACCGGCGACAGAAAGCGTGAGTGATAGCTTACAATCTTCTTGGGCGCCGCCGACCTCGATGTCGGCGATCACCCTGCCGAGCCCGCCTTCCAGCGTCACCTGCGGACGAATGTCGCCGAGCCGCGCGCCGGCCCAACTCTCAAGAGTAACTGCCTTCCAGATTCCGGCAGTCACCAGCGTCGGCCCCCAGTCCCAGCCGAAATTGCAGGCCATCTTGCGCACGAAAGGCCATGCGCCGGGATAGTTTGCGGGAATGTCCGCAGCCGAGCCCAGGGCCTCCCGGACCTCGGCGCCATAATCCTCCACAGGCAGGAAGTCTATCTCGAGCCGATTGAGACCGGCTATCAGGAGCGCTGCAATATCAAAGCGGTAGCTGCGATGCATGTTGCGCGTGCTGCCGACCCGTTTCCCGTTCAGCCGGATTTCAGCAACGGTGTCCAGCCCTTCGAAGATCAGTTCATGATGGGTCTTGCCATCATCCGTCCATTCGAACTCCGTCGCATAACGCCACGTCGAACGTCCGATCCAGTCGAGCGCGATTTCGTTCACGTCGAGATAGGGGTCCGGGATAAGTTTGGCGGCGAGGAGATCCGTATGGACCGTTCCGGGCACAATGGCCGGGATACGATCAGGCAGGTTCGGCGCGGTGGAGGGCGCGGCAATTCGCGAGAGCGTCCAGTTGTCCGTGAGTGTACGCTTAACAATCATCTGCGGCTGCTGGCTTCATGCATGGGTTCGCGTGACAGTTCCACGTTTGCGCCCCGACAGGCAAGCAATCTTTTCGCGGGCGGCCAACCCAATTTGAAGCTTGACGAAGACTGCCGTCAGGCGCTTTTTGTATAGGTCCAGATCTGTGCAGGCGGAATGTTGCGCACCACGAAATCGAGACGCCGGATCGTGTAGCTTTCCGGCTTTGCGGCAACCGGTGAAATGGGACCGTAGGAAATCTGGACCACCGGGCGGCCCGGCGCGATGCGTGTCAGAATGTCCTCGATGAGCTCGATGCGTTGCTGCATCGGAAAGTTCAGCAGCGGAATGGCCGAGACGACACAATCGAACTGCTGGTCCTTTTGGGGACCAAGCGTTGTCTCAAGGTCAAACGCATCGCCATTGATGAAGTTCACGCCGGGAAATGTGCTCGAAAGATGCTGGAAGAACGGTGTCGAAAACTCGATCGATGTCAGCCGCTCAGGCGCAACCAGTTTGAGGATCGCCTTTGTAATCGCCCCGGTGCCGGGCCCAAGCTCCAGAACGGGCAGGGTCGACTGAGGATCGATCACGCTGGCCATGACCTTGGCGGTCACAGCAGATGTCGGCAGGATGGCGCCAACCTGTTTTGGGCCTTCGATCATCCCGCGGACGAACTTTAGCTCTCCGTCAAAGCGCTTGCCGATTTTCTTTTTGACCAATTGAACGACCATCGAGCACCCTAACCATCGAAATTGAAGCAGTGATCGCCATATTGCGGCGCTATAAGACAAAAACAAGGCGCAATCAGGAAAGCATGCCTGTTTTCACGTCTTTTCTTTTGAGTCCCGAAACGCATCGGGCCCGGATGATCTCATCCGGGCCCGAGGTATCAAATCAACCCTGCCCTGTGTCAAACGCGCATCGGCATGAGGACATAGAGGGCGTCGTCGCCGTCAAGATCCTTCACCAGCGTCGGCGAACCGGCATCAGCCAGCATGAAGATGGCTTCGCTGCCAGCCAGCTGCGAGGTGATGTCGAGGAGATACTTGGCATTGAAGCCGATTTCCAGCGGATCATCATCATAACCGACCGGCACTTCGTCGGTTGCCGAGCCCGAATCCGGATTGTTGACGGTGAGCGTCAACTGGCCATCGGCCACTGCGAGCTTCACCGCGCGGCCGCGCTCGGAGGAAATGGTCGAAACACGATCGACGGCAGCTGCGAAGGTCGCGCAGTCGACGCGCATTTCCTTGTCGTTGTTGGCCGGAATGACGCGCTGGTAGTCCGGGAACGTGCCATCGATCAGCTTTGACGTCAGCACGATCGCGCCGGTTGTCACGCGGATCTTGGCATCCGAGATTTCAACCTGAACGTCGCCGTCCAGACCATCCACCAGCTTCTGCAATTCGCCAACGGTCTTGCGCGGAATGATGATGCCCGGCATCCCTTCCGAGCCCGAGGGCGCTGTCACGTCGGCGCGGGCGAGACGATGGCCATCGGTTGCCACCGCGCGAAGCTTCAGATCGCCGCCGGCTTCAACCGCGTGGATGAAAATACCATTGAGATAATAGCGGGTCTCTTCTGTCGAGATCGCAAACTGGGTGCGATCGATCAGCATCTTGAGATCGGACGCCTTGAGCTTGAAGGAGTGGCTGAACGTTCCGGCCGTCAGGTCCGGAAAGTCGGACACCGGCAGGCACTGCAGCGAGAACTTGGAACGACCCGAAGCGACCGTCATGGCGCTGCCATCCGTCGTGGTGGCCAGCAGCACTTCCGCGCCATCCGGCAGCTTGCGCACGATGTCATAAAGAAGGTGCGCCGGAACCGTCGTGCCGCCCGACTGCTCGATCTGAGACGGCGTGGCCTCGGTGATTTCGAGGTCGAGGTCGGTCGCCTTCATTTCGAGGCTTGCGCCTTCGCCGCGCAGCAAAACGTTGGACAGGATCGGGATCGTGTTGCGCCGTTCGACCACGCGATGCACGTGGTTCAGGGACTTCAGGAGATTGGATCGCTCGATCGTAATGCGCATGGAACTGCTACCGCTTTTCATGGGTGCCGCGGGCAGGGCTGTCCTCGGCACCGATCTCGAACTGCCGGATAAAACCGGATGGGCCTGCCGGAACGTAAGTCCGCAGCCTGCCTTGGTGGACCGGCAAAATGGCAGAATTGCCGGGCGGATTGCAAGGGAAATGCTTGCGCAGCGCACAATTATCCGCACTCTTGCCTGAGCCGGGTCTTTCTTCCATAAGGCAGGCGAAACAGGGTGTGGAAGTCAGCATGCAGGATGAGCCGAAGATCAGGACGTTCAGGGTCGGCAATACCGAATTGCCCGCCCGCCCGCTGGGGCCCGGCCTCTATCTGGTCGCAACACCGATCGGCAATCTGGGCGATATCACGCTGCGCGCACTCGAAACGCTGGCCGGTGCCGACGTTCTGGCTTGCGAGGATACACGCGTCACGCGCGTCCTTCTCGATCGCTACGGCATCCGCAATCGTCCCTTCGCCTATCATGAACACAATGCCGATGAGGCGGGCGCTAAACTCCTAAGCTTCCTGGAGGCGGGCAAGACCGTCGCGCTCGTTTCGGATGCCGGCACACCGCTGGTGTCGGATCCCGGCTACAGGCTTGGGCAGCTGGCGATTTCCGCCGGTTATCCGGTCATTCCCATTCCCGGCGCATCCGCACCGCTTGCCGCCCTTGTCGGCTCGGGCCTTCCCAACGACGCCTTCCTGTTTGCCGGTTTCCTGCCGGTGAAGGACAAGGCGCGCCGCGATCGCCTGCAGGAGCTTTCCGCGACCCCTGCAACACTGATCTTTTTTGAATCGCCGCACAGGGTCGCAGCAACGCTTGCGGCGGCGGCCGACGTGCTGGGCAGGGATCGTGATGCGGCCGTGTGCCGGGAGCTCACCAAGACCTTCGAAGAGTTTCGACGGGGGACGCTCGGAGAACTTGCCGATCATTATGGTGGGGATGTCACGGTCAAGGGCGAGGTCGTTCTGGTGATTGGACCGCCGGGCGAAAAGGCTGCGCAAGAGGTTGACGTCGATGCGCTTCTGGTCGCGCTTGCCGCGACGCTGCCAGCCAGCAAGGCAGCGGCCGAAGCCTCCCGCCAGACCGGGCTTCCACGCAGCGATCTCTACGCCAGGCTGATGAACCTGAAGGGCTGACCATGGCAGGCGGCGCACCTTCCAGGAAACGGGCCGCCTATCGCCGGGGCTGGCTTGCCGAATATGCCGCCGCATTCTTCCTGCTCTGCAAGGGCTATCGTATCGAGGCGATGCGCTACCGCACAAAGGGCGGCGAGATCGACATCATCGCGCGCAGGGGCACACTCGCGATTTTCGTCGAGGTCAAGGCGCGCCGCGACATGCAGACCGCTGTTGACGCGGTGAGCCATGAGGCCCGAAACCGTATTCGTGCTGCGGCGGGGCAATGGATGTCGAAGCAGAAGGATTTTGCAGAGCTCTCTGCCCGCTTCGATATTATTGCTGTCAGGCCGTTGCGGCTGCCGCGTCACTTCAAGGATGCGTTTTAGGGTCAAAACTCAATCAGGATTTGGATTTGGTATGAGCGAAAATCGTTCAGTTTTAGGAGCAGAAGTGAAGGCGGAGTGGGGCTCCGGCGAGGTTCTGCGACGCGAAAATGGACGGTTTTCGCCATATCCCGGAGGGACGCGGCAAATTTCGTCCCTGAATACATCGAACCGGCCTTGTGGAGTGGCGCTCCACTGCAGCCGCTTCTCCTGTTCAGATACGAAATTCCCATCGCGCCAAATCTGAAACCTGATTGAGTTTTGACCCTAGGACATATTTGCAGCAAGCGTGGCCAGGATGCTCCGTTTACGGAATGCGGCAAGTCTCTAAAGTTGTAGTAACTTTCGAAACGCGATCAAAGGCTCTCTATGCGATGAAGACACCAGACATCTCGAGGAGGGTGCACAGGTGTTTCACATCCATTTAATTCCTGCGTTTCTGTCTGCTGTGGCCGCAGCGCGCCCGCTGATGTCGTTGACCCCGGCGTCGGACAGCGCTGCACCGATGGTCGCCGCCTCCGAAGCGGATCTGGAACTGAAGCCCGCGCCGATCAATCCGGACTGGATCCTCGCCGGTCAACCTCTCGCGCGGCTGGCGGAACATTCCAAGGGCAGCGACGATGCCGCCGCAACCGCTATCTGGGATTGCACAGCAGGCGAATTTCGCTGGTTTTTCGGCTGGGATGAAACTGTGATGATCCTCGAAGGCGACGTGACCGTCACCGACGAAAGTGGAACCGTGAAAACCCTCAAGACCGGTGATATCGCCTATTTCAAGGGTGGTACCTGGGCGACATGGCGGATCGATCGCTATGTTCGCAAGATTGCCTTTGTCCGGCGTCCAATGCCCGCGGCCCTCGTCTACGCCTCGCGTCTCAAGACGATTGCAAAGCAGCTTCGCGGCAAGGGTGACCAGCCGTTGCGTTCCGGATTGTGAGAGCCTAAATATCCGGCAAAGCTGGTGCTCTGATTTTGACATTGATCCTTGAGGTCACGGAAACCGGGTATCAAGTGTCAAATTCATTCCACTCGGCGAGGGTCCCCTATGGCAAAGATCAAGAATGTTGCGGTCCAGATGGACCATGTGTCGTCCATCAATATCGCTGGTGATTCCACCTTTGCCATGAGCCTCGAAGCACAGGCCCGCGGATACAAGCTGTTTCACTATACGCCGGAGAAGCTGTCCCTGCGCGATGGCAAGGTCTATGCGAGCGTCGAGCCCATGGTCCTTCGTGACGTGAAAGGCGATCATTTCGAGCTTGGCGAACCCGAGCGCGTCGATCTTTCGACCATGGACGTCGTCCTGCTCCGGCAGGATCCGCCCTTCGACATGGCCTATATAACCTCGACGCACCTGCTGGAGCGCATTCACCCGAAGACCCTCGTCGTGAACGATCCGGCCTGGGTGCGCAATTCGCCGGAAAAGATCTTCGTCACCGAATTTCCGGACCTGATGCCGAAGACGCTGATCACGCGCGATGCGTCGGAGATCCGGCGTTTCCGCGATGAATTGGGCGATATCATCATCAAGCCGCTCTATGGCAACGGTGGCGCCGGCGTCTTCCACCTCAAGAAGGATGACCGCAACCTCGCCTCCCTGCTCGAAACGTTTGGACTGATGTTCCGCGAACCCTTCATCGCGCAGGAATATCTCCCAGATGTCCGCAAGGGCGACAAGCGCATCATTCTCGTTGACGGCAAGCCGGTGGGGGCGATCAATCGCGTGCCCGCCGAACATGACAGCCGCTCCAACATGCATGTCGGCGGCCGCGCCGAACACACCGATCTCACCGCGCGCGAAAAGGAAATCTGCGACCGCATCGGCCCATCGCTGAAGGAGCGCGGCTTCCTGCTGGTCGGCATCGATGTGATCGGCGACTATCTCACGGAAATCAACGTGACGTCGCCCACCGGTATCCGCGAGGTCAAGCGCTTCAGCGGCACCGATATCGCGGCCCTTCTGTGGGATGCGATCGAAGCCAAGCGCGCCTGATGCGAGCCCGCTCGATCGGTGACGATGGAGCGGCGCGAACCTGTGAAGGCGGGATTGTTCTGCGGATACAACCATTTGCAACCTATTCGATAGATTGTTCGCAGAACGTTCTTGTTTTATTCCAAATTCCGTGCAAGATTTCCCCTGACACAACCTGCGGGCTGCGGCAACGAGTGCCGCAGCGGGTTCGATCGGGGTGAACGACACGATGGTCTCGCGCGTATCGACAGTGGCATTTCACGGGATTGAGGGCCTGCCGGTCGACGTGCAGGTCATGGTCGCGCCCGGCAAGATCGGCATGCAGATTGTCGGCCTGCCCGACAAGGCAGTCGCCGAAAGCCGCGAGCGGGTGCAGGCCGCCCTTCACGCCTCGGGGCTGGCCCTGCCGCCCAAGCGCATCACGGTCAATCTGGCGCCGGCCGACCTTCCAAAGGAAGGCAGTCATTTCGATCTTGCGATTGCGCTTGGCCTGATGGCGGCGCTTGGAGCGATCCCCGCCGACGCTCTTGCCGACTATGCCGTGGTAGGCGAACTCAATCTTGATGGAACGATTGCGCCTGTGGCCGGTGCCTTGCCCGCCGCGATTGCCGCAAATGCCAGCGGCAAGGGGCTGATCTGCCCTGCGGGAAGCGGCGCGGAAGCTGCATGGGCGGGCGCGGAGATCGACATTCTGGCGCCCAGAAGCCTCATCGCCCTTGCCAACCATTTCCGTGGCACGCAGGTCCTGTCCCGGCCCGAGCCTGCCGTGCGCACCCTGCCTGCCAATTTGCCGGATCTCGCGGACATCAAGGGTCAGGAGAGCGCCAAGCGCGCTCTGGAAGTGGCAGCCGCAGGCGGTCATAACCTGTTGATGGTCGGGCCGCCGGGTTCAGGCAAGTCGATGCTTGCTGCGCGCCTTCCGTCCATTCTGCCGCCACTCAATGCTGCCGAACTGCTGGAAGTCTCGATGATCCATTCCGTCGCGGGACAGCTGACGGGCGGCAAGCTGTCCGACAGGCGGCCATTCAGGGCGCCGCATCATTCGGCCACCATGGCAGCGCTCGTTGGTGGCGGCTTGCGCGCACGACCGGGCGAGGCATCGCTTGCCCATCACGGCGTTCTCTTCCTGGATGAACTGCCCGAATTTGCCCCGCAGGTGCTGGATGCGCTTCGCCAGCCGCTCGAGAGTGGCGAATGCGTGATTGCGCGTGCCAACCACCGCGTTTCCTATCCGGCGAATGTTCAGTTGATCGCTGCGATGAACCCCTGCCGCTGCGGCATGGCGGGAGAGCCGGGGCGCACATGCGCGCGGGGGCCGCGCTGCATGTCGGATTATCAGGCGCGCCTTTCCGGCCCGCTGCTGGATCGCATCGATATCCGCATCGATGTACCAGCCGTGACCGCCGCAGATCTCATTGCGCCGGCACCTGCCGAAAGCAGCGCCGACGTCGCCAAACGGGTCGCCTTTGCCCGCGAGATGCAGCGCGAACGCTTTCGTGCCCTGGGTGCGAAGGCCGAAACCACGAATGCGCGTTGTTCCACGGCACTCATCGAGCAGATCGCGGCGCCCGATGCAGGGGGGCTGGCACTTTTGCGCGATGCGGCTGACAAGATGAAGTTTTCCGCACGTGCCTATCACCGGATCCTGAAGGTGGCGCGAACCCTGGCCGATCTGGACGGAGACAGTTCCGTTGGGCGCATCCATCTGGCGGAGGCGATTTCCTATCGTATCGCAGGTGACAGGCTGCAGGCCGTGGCCTGACACGTGTCGTCAAAAGGGGCGATAGGAGGAGAGCAGCTGATCGGATCGTTTCAACGCGGGCTGTTGATCGACGCCAGAAAGGCCGTCTCGATTTCGTTCTGGACCGTCGCAGCGATGGCCTTGCGGTTGCTCCTTGCGGTGAATGGGACGCTTTCGCAGAAGGTGACCTCGGCATCAAGCGAGCCGGTCTTCAGGATGGTGGTCAGATGCGGCATCAGTTCCGTGTCGCCGGGCCAGGAGGCGATCGGGCGGTGGTAACGCCCCATGGGCATGCCGTGGACCCGCGTGTAGGCGATGGAAACCGGCTGTATGTAGACGGTGCCGTCGGCTGAGCCGGGAATTGCGGACGCTGCGGCGCCAAACAGCGATGACTTGATCGGCAGCATGTGGTTGCCGTCGGATGTCGTGCCTTCAGGAAAGAGAACGACGATCTCGCCTGCGGTCATTCGCTCAGCGATCTCGTTGACCTGTTCGCCGGTCTTGCGGCGTTCTTCGCGTACCACGAAGATCGTGGCCTGAAGCCGGGCAAGCGTACTGAAAACCGGCCAGGTCTTGACCTCTGCCTTGGCGACGAAGACGACGTCAGCGACAGCGCTCAGAACGAGGATATCGAGCCAGGAACTGTGATTAGCCGCAATCATCAGCGGGCGACGCTTGTCAGCGGTTCCGTTGGTGTGAACTTTAAGGCCGATCATCCGGCAGGCGATACGATGCCAGATACCAGGCAGGCGTCGCCGTATTTTCCAGTCGAAAACAAGGCCGAGGATCTGGATGGGTCCCATGACGATGGTTGCGAGCGATACCATCACAAGCGCCAGCGCAATCCTCAACCGGATGATCAACGTCCGCTCCGGCCGGATTGGCGTCCACGCAGGAGGTCAAGCCGCATCACATGCGCGGCCGTCTTTCGACCGTCAGCGCCGGCATAGTAGGCCGGGCGCTCGGCGATCTTCACGAAGCCCAGCTTTTGGTAGAGGTGGCGTGCGGCCTCATTGGTCTCGTCAACCTCGAGGAAAACGGTTTCTGCGTCACGGGCATGGAGTTCCTGAAGTGCGGCCCGCATCAGTCGCCAGCCGAGCCCCTGACGTCCGAAGCGGCTATCCACGCCGATCGACAGGATTTCGGCTTCACCGGCGGCTGCGCGCGCAAGCACGAATCCGGCGACCGTCTCGCGGCGAAGCGCTCCGATTTCGCGGGCGACGAAGCCTGCAACCGTATCCTGCCCGAGAAGTTCGTGAAATTCGCCGTCACTCCAGCCGCGCGCGAAGCGTTCGCCGTGGATGACCGAAGCCGGGCGGCAATGGGGCGTTTCCATTGCAACGATCTCGAACTCCGCCTTACGCGAAAAGAACTTCTCCAGCATCCGTCATGCTCTGCGCTCGATGGCAAATCCGGCCTGCGGCTTTGCATCCGGTCCCCGCAGATATAGCGGCGCGGCCTTGCCCGGAGCCTTCGCGCGCGTGGCGGCAATCCTGGCCACGGAAAGGATGTCGTATTGGTCAGCGAAGGCGGACACTTGGCCCATGGGGTCAGCCCCTGTGCCGACCAAAGTTATCCCGTTCTCAGTCAGGAGCGCCTTTGCATCTAGGACGTTCAAGGCCATCGGTTCGTCTCTGGGTGCAAGACGGCCTTCGAAGATCTGCGCGTAGATCTCATCACGCTTGGCATCGATTGCAGCGATCAATGGCGCAGTCGCACCCGCCGAAAACGCACAGGAAGCCAGCGCCTCAAGCGTCGTCACGCCAGCAACCGGCACGGAAAGTGCCAGTCCGAACCCGCGGGCCGCTGCAACGCCGACGCGTATGCCGGTGAACGAGCCAGGCCCGATCGTCACGCCGACAAGATCAACCGCATCGCGACTGACGCCGCCCTTGGCAAACACGGCACCGATCATGCCCATCAGGCGTTCGGCATGGCCCTTGCCCAGCGTTTCGGTCTCCGCTGCAATGAGCCGGTCTTCCGTCGCGTCATAAAGCGCGGCGGAGCAATCCGCTCCAGCGGTATCGATGGCAAGAACGATCATGGGGGCGGTGGCTCAGACGGCTTCGACTTCCTGAACTTCGGGCACGAAGTGGCGCAGAAGGTTCTGGACGCCATGCTTCAGCGTGGCGGTCGAAGAGGGGCATCCTGCGCAGGAACCCTTCATGTTGAGGAAGACCTTGCCATCCTTGAAGCCACGGAAGGTGATGTCGCCACCGTCCTGAGCCACGGCCGGGCGTACGCGCGTTTCAAGCAGTTCCTTGATGGTGCGGACGATGATTTCGTCGTCCTCGTTGTAGAACTCGTCACCTTCGCCAGCGCCGTCGTTGGCCTTGGCAGAGCCCATGACCGGCGCGCCGGACATGAAGTGTTCCATGATCGAACCGAGGATCGCGGGCTTCAGATGGGCCCAATCCTGATCTTCCTTGGTGACCGTCACGAAGTCATAGCCGAAGAACACGCCGGTGACACCAGGAATGCCGAAAAGCCGCGCAGCAAGCGGCGAGGCGGCTGCTTCGTCCGCGTTGCGGAAGTCGGCCGTGCCGTCAGCAAGAACCACCTTGCCCGGAAGAAACTTCAGCGTGGCGGGGTTCGGTGTGGTTTCGGTCTGAATGAACATGGCTATCTCCATCGCCGCACAATCGCGCAGGCATACAGGTAAATTAGAATGCTTCGAAAATAGGCCGTTCTGAACGGACGATCAAGGCTGAAGCGGGCCGAAATGACCCCGCAGCCGAAAAAACTTTTCTGAAAAACTCAAGAAACCGCTTCGATTTCGTCGTCGGTCAATGCGTCGGGGATAACGGTGACCGGGATGGGGAATGCCGCAGCCCTGCCGGATAGCGCCGAAACCAGCGGCCCGGGCCCATCCTTGGTCGAGCCCGACGCGAGGACGAGGATCGAGATGTCGCGATCTTCCTCGATCAGGGCATGGATCTGCTCGACAGCCTTGCCTTCGCGGATGACCAGTTCCGGCTCGATGCCGATCTTTTCGCGGATGAACTGGGCGGTGCGGGCCAGAGCCGCCTCCGCCTCCTGCTGGGCTTCCTCGCGCATCAGATCGCCGACGCCCAGCCATTGCTGAAAGTCCTCGCCGGAAATCACATACATGAGAACAACGCCGCCGCCGGAGTTGCGGGCGCGGTAGCCTGCGTAGAGAACGGCCCGGCTGCATTCCGGGGTTTGATCCACCACGGCCATGAACTTGCGGCGGTGGCCTTCCAGTTTGGATAGTCGTCTCGATACCATGCGCGCGACAATGCCATTTGCGGCCAGCACCCGCAAGCTGTCAGTTTTGCGGAGCCGCAGGATTGGTTAGCGCCCATCCTGCGGCCCGGCTTTTGATCCTAGAGGAAGCCGACGATGTCGCGCACTTCCTTCATGGTAATGGCCGCCCGCTGGTTTGCGCGCTCGCCACCATCCTTGAGGATCGCGTCGATATGGGCCGTGTCCTGCATCAGGCGGCGCATTTCACCCGTGATCGGCGACAGCACGGAAACCGCAAGATCAGCAAGAGCCGGCTTGAAGGCCGAAAACTGCTGGCCGCCGAATTCCTTCAGCACGCCTTCCTTGGTGTTGTCGCTGAGCGCGGCATAGATGCCGACGAGGTTGTCTGCCTCGGGGCGACCGGCAAGTCCTGCCATTTCGCTCGGCAAGCCATCCGGATCGGTCTTGGCCTTGCGGATTTTCTTCGAGATTGCCTCTTCGTCGTCCATCAGGTTGATGCGCGACAGGTCCGACGGATCGGACTTGGACATCTTCTTGGTGCCATCGCGCAGGCTCATCACACGGGGCGCCGGACCATCGATCAGTGGCTCGACCATGGGGAAGTAGGCGTGAACAGGTTCATCGCCCACCTTGATGTCGATGCCCTTGCCGGTACGGCGAATGTTGTCTGCGAAATCCAGATTGAACTTCTGGGCAATGTCGCGGGTGAGCTCGAGATGCTGCTTCTGGTCGTCGCCTACCGGCACGTGGGTTGCACGGTAGAGCAGAATGTCGGCCGCCATCAGGCTAGGATAGGCATAGAGGCCCAGCGACGCCTTTTCGGCATCCTTGCCGGCCTTGTCCTTGAACTGTGTCATGCGGTTCATCCAGCCGATGCGGGCGACGCAGTTGAAGATCCAGGCAAGTTCGGCATGACCGGAAACATGGGACTGATTGAAGACGATATGCGCCTTCGGGTCGATGCCGGCGGCGATATAGGCAGCGGCGATCGAACGCGTCTGGTCGCGCAGGTCTTCATGCACCAGTTGCGCGGTCAGCGCGTGCATGTCGACGACGCAATACATGCAGTCGTTGTTTTCCTGCAGGGCAACGAATTTGCGGATTGCGCCGAGGTAGTTGCCAAGGTGCAGGTTCCCCGTGGGCTGGACGCCGGAGAATACGAGCGGTTTGAACTGGTTCATGTTCGTCCTCATGTCGGGCGGGTGGAAGGCCCGGATTGGCTGATCGGATCGGATATTGGATGTAGGCCGCCGCCATACAGCGACGGTGTTTGCGGATCAAGCGCGGCGGCTCAAGATTCCGGCGCGGGCGGCTTTGCGCGCCGACGCACATTGCGGCGGATCATGCCGATATCGGCGCCACCGATGGCAAAGACGATGACGATGTAGATCAGGAATGCCACGACGATAATCGGGAAGAGCACAGCCGCCTGCTGCCAGGCATGCGCGCCGGAATGCAGCGATCCGGAGAAATAGCCCGCCATGAAACGTGCAGCGACAGCCATGATCACCGAGGCGATGACCATGCGCACGACCCGGCCGAACAGGGCCGGTTCGATCGCCAGATGCCCGCGCTTGCGCAGGGTGAAGAACAGAAGGCAGGTCGAAAGCCAGCCCGCGACCGATTCCGCCGCTGCGATGCCGCGCTCGGCAAAGAACGGAAAGAGTGCAATGGAGAGCCCGGAATTGACCGCAACGGCAATCATCGTGAAGCGCATCGGTGTCTTTGTGTCTTCGCGCGCGAAGAAGCCGGGCGTCAGCGCCTTGTTCAGCACAAAGCCAGGCAGGCCGAAGCCGAAAAGGGTGAGCACCGCGGCAACGGTCACGGTCGCTTCGGAATGGAACGCACCACGCTCGTAGACGAGACGGATGATATCCGGCGACAGCGCGAAAATGCCGGCGGCCGCAGGCAGAGTCAGGAAGAGCACGAATTCGATCGAGCGGTTCTGCAGCGTCTGCGCCTCGACCATGTGGCCGCTTTTGAGCGCACGTGCCAGTTCGGGCAGAAGCACGACACCAACGGCGACGCCCACGACGCCGAGCGGCAGCTGATAGATGCGGTCGGCATATTGCAGTGAGGCAATCGCGCCTTCCTTGAGCGAGGCAATGGCCTGGCCGATGATCAGGTTGATCTGCGTGACGCCGCCCGTGATGGCAGCCGGAAAGGCCAGCAAAAGCAGGCGCTTGACGTTTGGCGTCATATGCGGTCGCCGAAAGCCGATCGACATGCCGGCAACGCGGATGCCCACGTAAAGGACAATCATCTGCAACACGCCGGCCACGAGCACGGCCCAGGACAGATAGTAGGCGATGGAAACCGCATCCGCCTTGATCCAGAGGCCATAGGCGAGCGCCACGATCATCGCCACGTTGAAGAAGATCGGTGCAATGGCGGCGGCGACATAGTGCTGGAGCGAGTTCAGCATGCCCGAAAGCATGGCCGTCAGCGACATACAGGCAAGATACGGGAACATGATGATGGCAAGCCTGACGGTAATGTCATACTTGTCGCCCGAAAAGCCCGGCGCAATGATCGTGCGCATCAGGAGCGGCATGGCCAGCTCCATCAAAACGGTCAGCCCCAGCAGGACCGAGAAGAGAACGCCGAAAACTTCCTCCGAGAAGCGCCGGGCGCCATCGAGTCCATGGGTTTCGATTTCCTTGGCAAACAGCGGCACGAAGGCGGCGTTGAACGCACCTTCGGCGAAGAGACGTCGGAACAGGTTCGGAAACTTGAAGGCGGCGTAGAAGGCTTCCGCCATGGGTCCCGTGCCGAGTGCTGCCGCCATCAGCGTTTCGCGGGCAAAGCCCATGAGGCGACTGCCCAATGTTCCGCTGCCAACGGTCAGGAACTTCTTGAAAAGGCTCATCGGTTAATCCGTCATTACGGGCGGGTCTTCTTCACGCCGCGCTCGGGCGCAGGCGCGATGATGCCGGACGGCATCTTGGTACGGGCTTCGTCCTCAACCTCGGCCAGCACCGCCTTGACGCGGGCAATGATGTTGGCCTGCCGGTTTTCATTGGTGATCTTCTGGCCGACGAGATCGGTCACATAGAAGGTATCGATGACCTTCTCGCCGAACGTGGTGATATGCGCCGAGGTGATGTCGAGCGACAGGTCTGACAGGACGGAGGTGATTTCCGAAAGGAGGCCGGGCCGGTCGAGGCACTCTATCTCGAGAACGCTGAACTTGTTCGACAGCGTGTTGGACATCGTGGCGGCCGGCGCAATCGTGAACGCCTTGCTCTTCTTACGGCCCTTGGTGCGGTTGGCGATCACTTCCGGCAGACGCTTGGTGCCGGCCAACACGTCTTCGATCATCTTGCCGACGGTTGCGGCGCGGCGCAGCTCATCTTCGTCGTTGCCGAATTCACGGTTGATCATGATGGTGTCGAGCGCGCGGCCGTCCGCTGTCGTGAAAATGTTGGCGTCCGCGATGTTTGCGCCGGCCGCCGCACACGCTCCGGCAATGATTGCCAGAAGACGCGGATGGTCAGGCGCCAGCACGGTGATTTCCGTGATCGCATGGAAGGAATGCGTGCGCACCATCGTTGCGAGCGCCTTGCCCGCCTTGTCGGCATCGCGGATGAAGCCCGCGTGGCGCACTTGGTCTTCCAGCGAGACGCTGAGCAGATAGGGCTCGTAGTGGAGCTTGGAATAGGTCTTGCGATCCTTCTGGCTCCAGCCGTCCAGTGCTTCGGCGAGTTTTTCGCGGGCATGCGCCGCGCGCTCCTTGCGCGAGACTTCCGAGAAGCCGCCAGTGAGATGGATCTCGGTTTCGTAGTAGAGCGTGCGCAGCAGCTGACCCTTCCAGCCGTTCCACACGCCCGGTCCCACGGCGCGAATATCGGCCACGGTCAGGATCAGCAGAAGGCGCAGGCGCTCGAGCGACTGCATGCGGTCGGAGAAATCGACGATCGTCTTCCAGTCATTCAGGTCACGCGTCTGCGCCACCATCGACATGGTCAGGTGTTCCTCAATCAGCCAGGCGACAAGCTCGGTCTGCTTGGCCGACATGCCAAAGCGAGGGCAGAGTTTGCGGGCCACCTTGGCTCCGGCGACCGAATGATCTTCAGGACGGCCCTTGGCGATATCGTGCAGGAGCGCTGCCACGTAAATCACCGTGCGATCCTCGATCGAGGGGAAGAGGGACGCGACCAGCGGATTGAGATCCTTGTCGTCTCCCGCCTCGATGCGCGAGATGATCTCGACCGTACGCAGGAGATGCTCGTCGACCGTATAGTGATGATACATGTTGAACTGCATCATCGAGACGATCTTGCCGAAGTCCGGAATGAAACGGCCGAGAACACCGGCCTCGTTCATCCGCTTCAGCGTCAGCGCCGGGTTCTTGTGCGAGGTCAGGATCGACAGGAAAATGCGGTTTGCCGCTTCGCTTTCCCGCACCTCGTGGTCGATCAGCGCAAGCGAACGGGTGATCTTGGTCAGCGCGTCCGGATGGTATTCGAGGTCCTTCATGCCGGCGACATGGAAGATACGGATCATGTTGACCGGATCATCCCTGAAGACATCCGGACCCGCGAGCGCAATGCGGCCCTTGTCTTCCATGAATTGCGGAGAGCCTGCGATCTTGCGCGGACGGTTGGCAAAGCGGCTGATGACGCCGGTAATGCCGGGCGCATCCTTGGCATGCTGTTCTTCGAGCGTCGCGCAGAGGATGCGCGTCAGGTCGCCAACGTTCTTCGCCACCCAGAAATAGTGCTTCATGAAGCGTTCGACCGCCGAAAGCCCGGGGTGGTCGTTGTAGTTCAGGCGATCGGCGATATCGCGCTGGATGTCGAAAGAAAGCCGTTCTTCCGCCTTGGCAGTCAGGAAGTGCATGTGGCAGCGCACGGCCCAGAGAAAGTCGTCGCACTTGCGGAACAGATTGTATTCGCGGCGCGAGAGAACGCCGAGCTTCACCAGTTCTTCCGTGTCGCGGACGTGATAATAGTATTTCGAGATCCAGAAGAGCGTGTGAAGGTCGCGCAGGCCTCCCTTGCCTTCCTTGATGTTGGGCTCGACGAGGTAGCGCGTGTCGCCGCTCTTGCGGTGGCGCTCATCGCGTTCGGCAAGCTTGGCTGCAATGAACTGCGGGCCCGTTCCGGTTACGATCTCGGCGTCGAAGCGCTTCTCGAGTTCGCCAACCAGAGCCTTCTGGCCGCAAATGTAGCGAGCCTCGAGGATCGCTGTGCGGATGGTCATGTCGCTGCGCGACAGACGAATACATTCCTCGACCGTGCGGGTGGCATGGCCGACCTTGAAGCCCATGTCCCACATGACGTAGAGCATGAATTCGATGGCCGGTTCTGCCCAGGCCGCCTTCTTCGATGGCAACAGGAACAGAAGGTCAATGTCTGACCCCGGCGCCAGCGTCCCGCGACCATAACCGCCGACGGCTGCAACACCGATGCGCGAGGCCTCGGGCGTTGCCGAAGCGTTGAAGACGTGGTTCAGCGCGAAATCGTGCAGGACGGTGATAAGCTGGTCCTGAAGCCAGGAAATACGCTCGGCGCAGGCAATGCCGCCACCATCAGCCATCAGAAGGTGCTCGGCCTGCTGGCGGCCTCTTGTGTTGGCTTCTTTCAGCGCGTTCAGCAGTGCCGTGCGGGTAGCGTTTGCATTCTCAGCCTGCTGGCTGGCGATGAACTCGCATTTGGCCCTCAGGGCCTTTACGTCGAGTATCTTTCCGAATTCCGGATTTTGGACATCCATTGCGGCCAGCCGTGCGAATCGAGTTGATGCAGGCGGAGCAAGCCAACCTGACCGCGCGCTCTATAAGCGCAATTTGCGGCGATTGACAGACATTATCAGCTACCCGTTGCCAAGTTCTTTCCTGAGCGCATAAAGCGCGTCCAGTGCCTCGCGCGGCGTCATGTCGTCGGGGTTCAGCGCCTTCAGCGCTTCCTCGACCTTGGAGGGACCGCGCCTCTCGGCCGCCTCCACCTGCTTGGCCGCGACCTTGAAAAGCGGAAGGTCATCGATCAACTGGCTGGAAGGTGATTTGCGTGCCGTGTCTTCAAGTCGCGCCAGCACGTCCTTTGCCCTTGAAACCACGGAGGACGGAAGACCGGCAAGCCGCGCGACCTGAATGCCATAGGAGCGGTCTGCCGCCCCGGGACCGGCCTCATGCAAAAAGATGACCTCACCCTTCCACTCACGCACCTTCATGGTGGCATTGAAGAGGCGGCCGAGTTTTTCGGAAAGCACGGTCAATTCGTGGAAATGCGTGGCGAAAAGGCCCCGGCAGCGGTTGATCTCGTGCAGGTGTTCAACGGCGGCCCAGGCGATCGACAAGCCGTCGAAAGTTGCCGTTCCACGCCCGATTTCGTCGAGAATGACCAGCGAGCGGTCAGTTGCCTGGTTGAGGATCGCAGCCGTCTCGACCATCTCGACCATGAAGGTCGACCGTCCGCGCGCCAGATCGTCAGACGCCCCGACACGCGAGAAGAGGCGATCCACGACGCCGATCTTTGCCGAGCCAGCGGGCACAAACGAGCCCATCTGCGCCATGATTGCGATGAGCGCCGCCTGGCGGAGGAAGGTCGATTTACCGCCCATGTTCGGGCCGGTCAGCAGCCAGATTGCGCCATGTTCATGCGCAGAGGGCGGCGAGAGATTGCAATCGTTGGCCACGAACGGATCAGCCGATTGTCGGCGTAGCGCCTGCTCCACCACGGGATGGCGGCCTGCGACAACGGCAAACGCGCGGGAATCGTCCACGATCGGGCGGCAATATCCCTGTTCTCCCGCAAGGATCGCGAGCCCTGCCGAAACGTCGATCGTGGCAAGCGCACGGGCGGCAGCCTTGATGGTCTCGGCATGCATGACCGTCATTGCCGTCATGGTATCGAAGGCTTCGAGCTCGATTGATAGCGCCTGATCGGCGGCATTCGCAATGCGTGTTTCAAGTTCGGCAAGCTCGGTCGTGGTAAAGCGCATGGCGTTCGCCATCGTCTGGCGATGGATGAAACGGGCGCGCGCCTCGTTGGTATCGGTCATGCTGCCAGCGTTTCCGGCCGTGACCTCGATGAAATAGCCAAGCACGTTGTTATGCTTGATTTTCAGGGACTTGATGCCGGTTTCCTCGGCATAGGACAGCTGAAGGCCCGCAATCACCCGACGCGACTGATCGCGCAGCGCCCGCACTTCATCAAGTTCGCCGGACGCTCCTTCGCGCAGGAACCCGCCATCGCGCTTCAAAAGCGGCAATTCTTCCGCCAGCATCTCGGAAAGATGATCGTGAAGATCGGCCGGAAGCGCCCTGATGGCCACGAAAGCGTTGTCGAGCTCCTGCGGCAGCATCTGGTGATCCAGCAGGTCTGCAACGCCGCGCGCGGCCTCCAGGCCTTGCCGGATCGCACCGAGATCGCGCGGCCCACCGCGCCCCAATGCCAGGCGTGATAGTGCGCGCGGCATGTCCGGCACGTGCTTCAGATGATCGCGCAAGTCATCGGCGAGCGTTGCCGTATCCATGAGCCACGCCACGGAATCGAGCCGTTCGTTGATCTGGTTGGGATCGGTCAGTGGCGACATCAGCCGCTCGGCCAGCAACCGCGCTCCACCGCCGGTCACGGTCCGGTCGATCGCCTTTAGGAGCGAGCCGTCGCGACTGCCGGAAAGGGTTCTGGCAAGTTCAAGGTTTGCGCGTGTCGCCGGGTCGATGAACAGCGTTGACGCGGTGCTTTCGCGCTCCGGCTTGCTGAGCGGCGGGCGGGCGTCGATCTGGGTCTTCTGGACATAGGCAACGGCGGCTGCGGCAGCCGCCATTTCGGCACGGGTGAATGTGCCGAAGCCATCAAGCGTTGCGACATCGAAATAGCGCGCGAGCCGGGTTTCCGCCGTGGCGCTGTCGAAGAGAACCTGTGGCTGCGGCACGGCCGTGCGTCCCAGCACATCCATGACGGGCCGGAGATCTGGATCGTGAAACAGCGTGTCGGCCAGAACCAGCTCGCGCGGATCAACGCGCAGGATATCGGCCAGCATGCGCTCGCGTGCAGTTTCGGCGATCCGGAAGACGCCGGTCGAGATGTCGATCCAGGCGAGCGCGAATGCCGCCTCGGATCCGCCCTTGATGCGCGCGAGCGCCATCAGATAGTTCGATTCCGAAGGCGAAAGCAGCTTCTCTTCAGTCAGTGTTCCGGGCGTGACCAGGCGGACGACATCGCGGCGGACGACGGACTTGGAGCCGCGCTTCTTGGCTTCTGCTGGATCCTCGACCTGCTCGCAGACAGCAACCCGGAACCCGAGCGAAATGAGCTTCTGGAGATAATCATCGGCCGCGTGCACCGGCACGCCGCACATCGGAATATCCTGACCCATGTGCTGGCCGCGCTTGGTCAGCGTGATGCCGAGCGCGCGCGACGCATCCACCGCATCCTCGAAGAACAGCTCGTAGAAGTCGCCCATCCGGTAAAACAGCAGCGAATCCGGATTGTTGGCCTTGATCTCGATATACTGCTCCATCATCGGCGTCGCCGTCATGCGGCTCTCTTCCGAGGCAAGCAGTTCTGTCGAAAGCACGGGCTGCGGGATCGCGCTAATGTTGTTCTCCATAACTGGACTAGTGTTCAAATTCCTGTAGTGTCCGCCTCGAGGAGAAGCCCGGACAACGGGCACTATAGAATATAAGAGGGTTTGAGCGACAAGGCCGCCGCTCAAAAAAGGTGAGGAAACATGCCGGTATCAGACAAGCCTGTGCGCAAAGTTGCAACTGTCACCGATCAGGAAGCGCTGGATTTTCATGCCAGCGGACGGCCTGGCAAGCTGGAAATCTCCCCGACAAAGCCGATGGCGACGCAGCGCGATCTTTCGCTCGCCTATTCGCCGGGCGTGGCCGTTCCGGTCAAGGCGATCGCTGATGATCCCTCCCGCGCCTACGACTATACGACCCGCGGCAACATGGTGGCCGTGATTTCGAACGGAACCGCCATTCTGGGTCTCGGCAATCTCGGGGCGCTGGCCTCCAAGCCGGTCATGGAAGGCAAGTCGGTTCTCTTCAAGCGTTTCGCCGACGTCGATTCCATCGACCTCGAAGTCGATACGGAAGATCCGGACCAGTTCATCAACTGCGTGCGCTATCTCGGCCCGTCCTTCGGGGGCATCAACCTTGAGGACATCAAGGCCCCTGAATGCTTCATCATCGAAAGCCGCCTGCGCGAACTGATGGACATTCCCGTCTTCCATGACGACCAGCACGGAACGGCGATCATTGCGGCTGCAGGCCTCATCAATGCATTGGCTCTGACAGGCCGCGATTTCAAGACCACGAAGCTTGTCTGCAATGGCGCGGGCGCGGCTGCGATTGCCTGCATCGAGCTCATCAAGTCCATGGGCTTTTCGGGCGACAACATCATCCTGTGCGATACCAAGGGTGTCATCTACCAGGGCCGCACCGAGGGCATGAACCAGTGGAAGTCGGCCCACGCGGTCAAGACAGACCGTCGCTCGCTTCGCGAAGCGATGGAAGGGGCGGATGTCTTCTTCGGCCTCTCGTCCAAGGGGGCACTGACCGACGACATGGTGTTGTCGATGGCGCCGAACCCGATCATCTTTGCCATGGCAAACCCCGATCCCGAGATCGCACCCGAGGACGTTGCACGTCTTCGCGACGATGCGATTGTTGCAACGGGCCGTTCGGACTATCCGAACCAAGTCAACAATGTGTTGGGCTTCCCTTACATTTTCCGTGGCGCGCTCGACGTGCGCGCATCGACCATCAATGACGACATGAAGATTGCGGCAGCCAACGCGCTTGCCGATCTGGCGCGCGCGGATGTTCCCGACGATGTCGCAGCCGCCTATCAGGGCACGCGCCCGCGTTTCGGGCCGCAATATATCATCCCCGTGCCCTTCGACCCGCGCCTCATCTCGGCCATTCCGGTGGCGGTCGCCAGGGCAGCGATGGAGTCCGGCGTTGCCCGCCGCCCCATCCTCGATCTCGAAGCCTATGCGCGCGAACTCAGCGCCCGTCGCGATCCGATCGCCTCGACGCTGCAGCGGCTTTACCAGCGCGTGCGGCGCAATCCGAAACGGATTGTCTTTGCCGAGGCCGAGGAAGAGCAGGTCATGCGCGCCGCGCTCTCCTACACCAACCAGCAGCTGGGCACGGCGATCCTTCTCGGGCGTGAAGAGCAGATCAAGGAAACCGCCGAGCGGGCGGGCATTGATCTCGACCGCCCGGGCATCGAAATCGTCAATGCGCGCCTTTCGACCCGCAATGCGGCCTACACCGATTACCTCTACAGCCGCCTGCAGCGCAAGGGTTACCTCCATCGCGACTGCCAGCGCCTGATCAACAACGACCGCAACCACTTTGCCGCCTGCATGGTCGCGCTCGGCGATGCCGATGGCATGGTAACAGGCACGACCCGCAACTATTCGACCGCGCTCGACGATGTGCGTCGCTGCATTGACACCCGCCCCGGCCACCGCGTCATTGGTGTTTCCATCGTCCTGGCGCGCGGCCGCACGGTGCTGGTGGCCGATACGGCCGTCCATGACATGCCGAATGCCGAACAGCTCGCCGATATTGCGGAAGAGGCGGCAGGTCTTGCCCGACAGCTCGGCTATGAACCACGCGTGGCGATGCTCGCCTACTCGACCTTCGGCCATCCGCAGGGCGAACGCTCCGAGCGCGTGCAGGAAGCGGTCAAGATCCTTGACCGCCGCCGTGTCGACTTCGAATATGATGGCGAAATGGCCGCTGACGTGGCGCTGAACCCCAGGATCCTCGAGCAATATCCGTTCTGTCGCCTGTCGGGCACGGCCAATGTGCTGGTCATGCCGGCCTTCCACTCCGCATCCATCTCCACCAAGATGCTGCAGGAGCTCGGCGGCTCGACCGTCATCGGCCCGATCCTCGTCGGTCTCGACAAGTCGGTTCAGATCGTCTCGATGGGTGCGAAGGACAGCGACATCGTGAACATGGCGGCTATTGCGGCCTACGCTGCGGGCGCCTGATCGTTACCCGGCAAAATAAAAGCCGCCGGTTTGCATCGGCGGCTTTCTTATTTTCAGGGCTCAAGGCTCAAGCCGCGAAACGGCCGGCGTCGTTGCCATAGTAATTGCGGTAACGCTCCGAAATAGTGTTGATCGGCAGGATCACCAAGACATCCGTCGTTCGGAAGGCGCGATCAACGACGGCGCCTTCGCCGATCATGGCGCCAAGGCGCAGATAACCCTTGATCAGCGGCGGCAGGGCGGCGAGAGCCTTGCGCGTGTTGATCGCCTCTTCCGGCATCAGATCCATGGAATGGTAGAGTTCCGGCAGCGCCGATACCTGCCAGCGGCCACGGGCGGTCGCCGCGTGATGAAGGAAGGAAAGCGCCAGCGCATGCTCTTCCGGCACTACGCCCGAAAGCGAGCCGCAGCCGAACATGACATCGATGCGATGCTTGAGCGCATAGGCCCAATTGCCCTGCCAGAGAAGTTCAACCGTGCGCTTGGTGCGGTAGGGCGCAAGCACGCAGGAGCGCCCCAGTTCCATGAAACGCTTGTCGGGATGACGCGCCACAAGGTCGGCCACCTGAAACTCGGATGACGAGTAGAAGCCGCCGTTGGCCATCGCAACGTCCTGGCGGAGCAGGCGATAGGTGCCGACGATCTGATCCTCGGTATCGCCCTCGATCGAGGTATCGAGCACCAGAAGGTGATCGCAGATCGCATCCCATGCATCCATCTCACGCTTGTTGCGCATGGATTCCGGCGTGACCTGGGCATGCATTTCCTCGACGAAAACCTTGTAGCGGATCGCCTGGGCTGCTTCGATCTCCGAGGTGGAGCGCGCCAGCCTGGTCTCGAGCGAACCGATCCGGCCCAGCACACCTGTATTGTCGGCGCGCAACCGATGCAGCGCCGCATCCTGTCCAGCAAGGATTTCCGGGTTCAAAATCTCTGTCGTCATGGCGATTCGTGCCTCTTTCAATCGAGGGTCATTAAACACGAATCTAAGACAGAGGCGTGACATTATTAGGACGGATTGCCGCAGTTTTCTGCGGGCACCCTCAAAACATTTATCCGGCTAACATTGATCGGTACGCAGACAGAAGTTCACGCAGCTGTTGCGGATCAGCGGGCTTGGCGAGATATTCGGTTGCGCCAGCCTCGATCGCCTGACGTCGGCTTTCGGGGCCCTGCGCCGCCGTCACGACGATAATCGGCAGTTCCGCCAGCCCGCGGCTGCGTTCATGCTCGCGGATTGCGGCAAGGGTATCAAATCCGTTGCCGCCCGGCATGTTGAGATCCGTGATGATGACCGCCGGGCGGACACCGGTTGCTGTGGCCCGCTCGATCAGCTGGCGGAAGTTTTCCGCTTCCTCGACCCGATGGCCGCTTTTGCGCAGCACGGTGGACAGGAGCAGCCGGTTGACCGGGTCATCCTCGCCCAGAAGAATATCAAGACCGGGCTCGGCCGTCTGTGTCCAGCGGGAGGTCCCGTCGCTGCGGTTATCGTTCAGCGGATCGCGAAGTTCTATACCCTTCATCCGTCCAAGCAGAACGCCGGTCAGCGAGCGCTCACGGAGCGGTCGGATGAGCCATGAATCATAGCCCGCACCCGTCAGTTGCGTCCGCCGCGATTCCGGATCCACGAGAACGATCCGACGCGCAGAGCCGTGGCAGAGTTCCGGCAGCGTTCGCATCAGCGGCAGAAGCTCGGAATTCAGGCGGTGGTCGGCGATGACATCGGTAAAGCCATTCGTGGCCTTCTCGCAGGCACTGCGCGCTTGCTGCGCGTTCGATGCGACATCGCATTGACCGCCGAGCGTCAGGATTGTCGTGCGCAAGGCATCGCGGGAAACGCCGGGCGGCATGACGAGCAGCACGCGGGACTGGGAAAGTTCGGAACGACGGGATGGGGCGAACTGATCGGCGTTGGCGCTGACGGCGGGCAGGCGGATCGAGAAGGTGCTGCCCTGTCCCTCTTCGCTGGTAACGGTCAACGTCCCACCTGCCTGCGTGACGATACGACTTGCGATCGACAGGCCGAGTCCCGTGCCGGATGCCTTGTCAATCTCGCTTCCAGCCTGTTCGAACTCCTGGAAGACGCGCTCCTGTTCCTCCTCGGACATGCCCGGACCGGTGTCGCAGACATCGATTTGGAGCTTGCCGCCGGAAAAGCCGACATTGACCAGAACGCCGCCCTGCGCAGTAAACTTCACCGCGTTGCCGACGAGATTGTAGAGAACCTGCCGAAGCCTCCCGGGGTCGAAAACCAGCGTTTCGGGCACGGCTGCGGAGACGCAGCTGGCAATCTCGATCCCTTTTGCGTGGGCACGGGGCGCGAGCATCTCGACGACATTTTCGATCAGCTGGCGCGGCGCTTCGGTGCGTGGCCGCAGCTTGAAGCGGCCTGCTTCGAGCGACGAGAAGTCCAGAAGATCATCGACAAGCTGGGCAAGTGCTGCGGTCGACTGCCGAATGCTGGCAAGATAATTGGCCTGTTCCGGTGTCAGGCGCGTGTCGGCCAGCAGATTGCTCATGCCAGCGATGCCGGAAAGGGGTGTGCGGATGTCGTGGCTGACGGTCGCAAGCAGGCGGCTTTTCATGGCGCTTTCGCGCTCCACCCGGGCGAGTGCCTGGTTGGTTGCCGTGGTGTCCGGCGTGATGTTCTGGATATCATTGCGCACCATCTGCAGAAGATTGATGCCGAGTGCAATCGCGCAACCGAGAAGCAGGATGCCCGCCAGCGGAATGGAAAGCGCGTCGCCCGCTGTCACGCCTGCGACGATAAGGCAGGCCGTTGCTGCAAGCACGAGTGCGATCTGCCGCAGGTTCGAGCCATTCAACGCACGCGGCACATCCACCGTAACAATATCGCGGTCCGGCCTCACGGCATGGTTTGCATCGCCGAAGGCCTCGATGATCGTTCTTTGCAGTCTTTGGGGTTCGCGCATGCGAGAATTGCTAGCACAACAATCCTTCGCAAGCGTTTCTGTCGATCGTTAATTGTTTACTTCGACTTTTCGTGGCGTCCGAAAGTTTCATCAAATGCGATCAGCACGGCTCCGATGGTGATGAAGCTGTCAGCGAGGTTGAAGACGGCAAACCACCAGTCTCCGATGTGGAACAGAACGAAATCAATGACATGACCGTAAAGGAAGCGGTCAACCAGATTGCCTGCAGCGCCCGCAACAACAAGAACATAACCAAAGTGAACCAGAAAGCGGCGCGGATCCGTCTTGCGCCAGAGCCAGATCACGAAGGCAACGATGATCAAGCGGATCCCGACAATCAGGAAGCCTGAACTGTCCTGGAACATCGAGAACGCCACACCGGTATTGTATGTCCGAAAAAGGGACAACACAGGCAGCAATTCCACCGGCTCATGCAGCGGAAGAAAATGATCGACAGCAATCTTGCTGGCCTGATCGAGAACCAGCGCCACGAGGACGAGGAAAAAGGCCGGCAGCGGACGGGAAAACAGCGAGCCGCGCTCCATCAGCGGGCCTCCAGCGTAAGTAGGTGACGCCGGGCTTCGAACAGCATGACGGAGGTTGCCACGGCCAGATTCAATGAGTCGGCTAGTCCCTGCTGCGGTATGCGCGCCAGCGCATCGGCTTCCCGCGCCAACTGATCAGGCAGGCCCTGCTGTTCGTTGCCCATCAGGAGAACAATGGGCTTGTCCGCGTAGTTGATGGTCCGGTAGTCGACGGCGCCTGCAAGATGGGTCGCGACGATGCGCGCGCCGGCCGACTTTTTCCATGCGAGGAACCCTTCCGGCGTCGTGCGTGTGACGGGAACGGCAAACACCGAGCCCATGGTGGCGCGGACAGTTTCCAGGGAGAAGGGGTCGGTGGTCTCGCCAATCAGGATGACGCCAGATGCGCCCGCGGCATCGGCCGTGCGGATGATGGTTCCGAGATTGCCCGGATCGCGCACACGATCCAGCGCCACATAGGTTTCGCCGCCTGCGGGCCGAATGGCGGACAGGTCCTTCCAGCGTGTGCGAAAGACGCCCGCGACCATCTGCGGATTATCCTTGCGGGTGATCGCGGACAGGACCTTTTCGCTGACTTCCAGGACAAGGCCGCCTGAAGCGACCGTACGTGCCGCGACCTTCGCCACGAGCGGCTTGTCCTTGGCGTTCTTGGCATAGATCAGCGTCGTGATGGCCCAGCCGAGATCGAGCGCGTCGATCACAAGCTTCAGACCCTCGGCCATGAAGGTCCCGCTTTCCTCGCGTCCCTTCTTCTGGGAGAGTGCGCGGATATCCTTGATGATCGGGTTGGAAAGGCTGGTGACTTCCTTGACCTGACCGACCCGACCCGGGCCGGACTGGCGATTTTGATCGATCATGCGGGCACCCATCGGGAAAAGAGCGAGGTGGAAAGCGCGCGCCCGGGTGTATGGCCATCAAGGCCGCTTTCGCGAATGATGAGTTCTCCGGATTCGACCACGCCGCCTGCGCCACGCATCGTTTCGCGCATCAATTCGTGAATGGAGTAGAAGCTCGCCCGGATCGAATAGGCCGTCAGCACGAGACCGAGAGCCTTCGGGCTCAGAAGTTCGCGGCAGATATCCAGCATCAGCGGGAGATGGTCGAAAAGCTGCCAGACCTCGCCATTCGGCCCGCGTCCGAACTTCGGCGGATCGGTCAGAATGACATCATAGTGGTTTCCGCGGCGCTCCTCGCGCTGAATGAATTTCATCGCATCGTCGCAGATCCAGCGAATCGGCTTCTTGTCCATCCGGGCAAGTGTCTGGTTTTCGCGTGCCCAGCCAATCGCCTTCTTGGAGGCGTCCACGTGGGTCACTTCGGCACCGGCGCTGGCCGCAACCAGTGACGCAACGCCGGTGTAGCCGAAAAGGTTCAGGACCTTCACCGGACGGCCCGCCTTTTCAACAGCGTTCTTCATCCAGCTCCAGTGTGCCTGCTGCTCTGGAAAAACCCCAACGTGCCGGAAGCTTGTAAAGCGGCCGAGGAAATCGACGTCCAGCAACTTCATCGGCCAGGTTTCACCAAGCGCGCCCTTGGGGAAGCGCCAGCGGCCCATGCCGTCCTCATCCGTATCACCGGTGAAGACAGCATCGACATTTTCCCAATGATGACGCGCAAGCGAAGGCTGCCAGAGCGCCTGCGCCTCGGGCCTCACGATGCGATAGTCGCCATAGAGTTCCAGCTTTTCGCCATTGCCGGAATCGATCAGCTGAAACGCGCCGGGACCGGCATTTTCGAGGATGACAGGCACGCGTTCGGCGGGCTTTTCACCCTGGCGAACCTTGAGTGGTCTGTCAGGCGCTGCCGCTTCCACCGCCTTCGAGGGGGTGGCGGGCTTGCCTTCTGCTTTGCGCGGGTCGGCCTGACGTCGCGTCTCGTTGGGTCTTGCTTGCTGTTCACGGCGCCGGGCGCGTCCGTCTCGATTGTCTTTTGTCAATTGTGTCAGTCCGCTGGCCCGATCTTGATGGTTGTCATGTCGCAGTTTTGAGCTTGAAGCAGCAAATATCATCAACCGGTCACTTGGCAAAGAACTATCGATCTGGCGTTATGTCCGGGCGGCCGGTTGAGGGTGGAAACCGATGCGCGAGAAGAATCAGGGAGGAGAAATCAGATGGATATGAGCGGTGAAGAACGGATCGCGGCCAAACGAGATGCCGTCTGGGCGGCGTTGAACAATCCGGATGTCCTGCGCGCCTGCATTCCCGGCTGTCAGAGCCTCGAAATGACCTCGCCGACGGACATGACGGCTACCGTCAAGATCAAGATCGGCCCGGTCTCTGCAACATTTGCAGGCGAAGTGAAATTGAGCGACCTCAATCCACCTGAAAGCTACAAGATTTCCGGCGAAGGCAAGGGCGGGATCGCCGGCTTTGCCAAGGGTGGCGCCGAAGTGTCGCTCCGCGAAGATGGCGATGAAACCATTCTCTCCTACAAGGTCGATGCACAGATCGGCGGAAAGCTGGCGCAACTCGGCTCACGCCTGATCGATTCGACGGCAAAGAAGCTCGCGGGTCAGTTTTTCGAAGATTTCGGCAAGGCTGCCGCAGGCGCCTGAAAAGCGCCCTAGTGGTTTGATTCCAACATTTGCATCCCGGTTCTGCAAACTCTCGGGCAAATGTTGGAATCAGTTAAACCACTAGCAAGTTTATGATTCTAGTGGGGTTTTCGAATTTGACATTTGATTTGAGCGCTCGCCGCACATGGGTATCAAATGTCAAATTCACTCCACTAGGACTTTCGTCAGTTCGACGAGGAAATCGGCATCAGCGCCTGCTTTGCAAGATCTTCCGCGCGCCGCTGATGCTGGCGCGCCTCCGTCTGCCAACGTGCAGCTTCCTGAGCCTCGAGGCGGGCACGCTTGCGATGCTTGCCCTGGCCAAACCAGGTAATCGCAGCGCCCAGAATGGTCCCCAGGATCAGCGCGAGGAAAAGATAGACGAAGAACGGTGCATGGAACGACATCACTTCATCCGACGGATCGAAGGGATTGAGCGCCAGCGCAACACTCTGCCGGTTGGCAATCGACAAGACGATCAGGATGATGGCGACGGGGACGAGGATCACGAGGTTGATCAGCTTTTTCGTCATCGAGAACTCCTGCCTATATGCCACATCGCGGATCCTGAGCCTCAAATACAGCTCAAGACACACCTTTACCCAGGCAAGATAGAACCTTGCCTGTGAGTTTCAAGCGCTCATTTGCGCACAAAATAAGGCTTGAGGCGCCGCCGGGATCAATCGTCGATGTCGGGCTGGCCGGGATTGAGCCGCTCGCGCAGTTCCTTGCCGGTCTTGAAGAACGGCACCCACTTCTCTTCAACGAACACGGCATCGCCCGTGCGCGGGTTGCGGCCCGAACGCGAAGGACGGTTCTTTACGGAAAAGGCACCGAAACCGCGAAGTTCGACACGGTTTCCGGCAGCAAGCGCATCGGTGATTTCATCAAGGACAGCGTTGACGATATTCTCGACGTCACGGTGATAGAGATGAGGATTGTGCGCAGCAACAATCTGCACCAATTCGGACTTTATCACTTTATCCCCCTATTATCCTTGATTTAATGGCGCTCAACCTGCCAAACGGAAACAAGCCCGTCAAGAAACAAGTGCTGGATTCCGAGCATTTTCAATGCACTTGCCGCGAAATCGGAGCCATATTCTCCGACTCCAAGCCCTTTTGCTATTGCGCCGGGCAGCATTCCGCCCCAACCGGGCTGCGGCGGCTTCCAATCGACGACCGGAAGTTCCGGGTCGACAGAGCGCGATTTGAGATAGGACTTGATCTCTTCCATGCCGCCAAGCGTATCGACAAGGCCGTTCTTGAGGGCTTGCCTACCGGTGAAGATCGAGCCGTCCGCAAGAGCCAGCGCCTTGTCATGCGGCAGCTTGCGGCGTTCTGCCACAAGGTCGACAAACCACTGATAGCTGTCCTGAACCATGGCATTGATCATGGCCTTGGTTTCATCGCTCGGCGGATGGAATGGCGAGGGTTCGGCCTTCATGGGCGCCGATTTGATGGCCTCCAGTGATACGCCGATCTTGTCCATCAGGTCTTTGGCCTGCGGATACTGGAAGAGCACGCCGATCGAGCCGGTGATCGACATGTCGCCGGCGATGATCTGGTCGCCGCCGAGAGCGATCATGTAGGCGGCCGAGGCAGCCAGTGTCCTTACATCCGAAACGACTGGCTTCTTTTCGGCAACCTTGCGGAGCGCCTTGTAGATGGTTTCGCCGCCGTATGTCGTACCGCCCGGGGATGAAATATCGACGATCAATGCCTTGACCTTGTCATCCTTGGCGATGCGCTCCAGGCGCGCCGTCAATTCCTGGTCATCCTGGATCATGCCTGAAATCGAGACGCGGGCGATCTGTTCGCTTTCGCCTGCCGGAGATCCGTTGAAGCCATCCCAGGCCACGGCCACCAGAAGCGCCACGAGGATGATGGCCAGTACACGCCAGAAGATGACCTTGCGGCGCAATGCGCGCCGGTCTGCGATTCCATAGTCCATGGTTGCGGTCTCCGCATTTCGAAGACGCAAGACATAGCGTCTGATCGGCCGGAAAAAAACTGCTTTTGATCGCGATATTGTTTCACGATCAAAAATAGCCATATTGGCGCCAGATTGACAGCATCCTAAGAGCCGGCAACAGCTGGCGGGTCCTATGAGCAACGCGGAACTCAAGATGAACTATTCGGGCAAGGATGCCGCTTTGAGGTCCGCAGCCTATGCCGAGGCCGTGCGCCATTCGGCGCGCGTGCGTCGTCTGCGCATCCTGCTTCCGGTGGCAGCACTGATCATTTCGGCCATTTTCATCTCCGTCTCCGCGATTCGCAGCTTTCTGCCGGAAAACATCAAGGTGGAGAGCGCGACCGTCGAGGACGGCCAGATCGTCATGGAAAAACCGGCCGTTTCCGGCCGCAATGCGGATGGTGTCTTTTATTCCATGACGGCAGCGCGCGCGTTGCAGAGCATCATCCATCCCAATGTCCTTCGACTGCAGGACATCAATGCGCAGGTGCCCGTCAACGACCAGCTGCTCGCCAAGGTCAAGGCGCAGGAGGGCATCTACGACCGCGATGCCGACAGCCTGGACATGACGAAGCCCTTCACGCTCGTGTTGTCCAATGGAATCGTTGCGAATTTTCGAACCGCCAAGCTGAACGTCAAGCAGGGTTCACTGATCTCGGACGATACCGTTTCGATCACCGCTCCGCGTGCCTCGGTTGTTGCACAGCGGCTGATAATAGATGATAAGGGCAAGGATATCGTCTTCGACGGTGGCGTGCAGGTAGATGTGCAGGCCAACGTCATTCATGGTGAGGGTCAGTGAGAATGTCTGCCAGATTTCGTTTCATCGGCGGCCTGATGGCTGTTGCCTTTCTCGCCCAGACGAACGTTGCTCTGTCCCAGACGAGCAAGATGGAGGGCATAGCCCTTTCCAACGACAAGCCGATCCATATCGAAAGCGACAAGCTTGAGATCAAGGACAAGGAAAACCGCGCCGATTTCACCGGAAACGTGGTCGCAGCTCAGGGCACGACGACCCTGCGCGCGCAAACCATGACCGTCTATTACAAGTCCGGCGGCAATCCCATGAACAACGCAGGCTCCGGCGATATCGACCGGATTCTGGTGGATGGCAAGGTCGTTCTCAACTCGGGCACGCAAAGTGCGACGGCCGAAAAGGGCCGTTTTGAAATGGCTGAGCAAACGATCGTGCTTGAGGGCAAGCAGGTGGTTCTCTCTGACGGAGCCAACGTCTTCACCGGCTGCCGATTGACGGTGAAAATGGATACCGGACAGGCCCAGCTCGATAGCTGCGGTGGTCGCGTCCAGATCCAGCTCGATCCGAAGTCGCGCAAGAAATAATCCGGAGCCGGGTGAACCATTGCTCAAGAAGAATCCGAATGCCAAAGCAGAGGCTGCAGGCGCCACCAAGGTGAAGACCGAGGAAGAGCTTGCGCGCTATCAGGGGACCCTTGTCGCCAGGGGACTGACAAAGACCTACAATTCGCGCCGCGTCGTCAATGGCGTGTCGCTGATCCTGCGTCGTGGCGAGGCTGTCGGGCTTCTGGGGCCGAACGGTGCCGGCAAGACGACATGCTTTTACATGATCACCGGTCTCGTGCCGGTCGATTCGGGCACGATCGAAATCGATGGCAAGGACGTCACCGAAATGCCGATGTATCGGCGTGCGCGGCTTGGCGTCGGCTATCTTCCTCAGGAAGCCTCGATTTTTCGCGGCCTGACGGTCGAGCAGAACATGCGCGCCGTTGTCGAGGTGCGCGAAAAGAGCCGCAAGCGCTGCAACGAAATCATCGACGCACTGCTTGAGGAATTTTCGATCAGTCATCTGCGCAAATCACCGGCAGTGGCGCTATCGGGTGGGGAACGCCGCCGCCTCGAGATTGCGCGTGCGCTTGCCACCGAGCCGGCGTTCATGCTGCTCGATGAACCGTTTGCAGGCGTCGACCCGATCTCCGTGTCCGAAATCCAGAACCTTGTCCGGCACCTGACAGCCCGCGGCATCGGCGTTCTCATCACGGACCACAACGTGCGTGAAACGCTCGGCCTCATTGACCGCGCCTACATCATCCATGCCGGTGAAGTCCTCACCCATGGTCGTGCAGACGACATCGTGAACAACGAGGATGTCCGCCGCCTCTACCTCGGCGACAATTTCAGCCTCTGAACATCTTGCATCGACCTTCGGCAGGCCAAAGGCGCGCTTTCCAAACCCGGACTGTCGCAGCAGATCCGACCCATCCGCCGCAATTTTAACCGAATTGTCGCGTGCCCCTTGACCGAGGGGCATAAAGAAAGCAATTTTCGGGCCAGACGGATTTAACGCGCGTGTCCCACGGGTCTGGACAGGTGCGATCTCGGGTTTGCATGCCGCTGGTCCTGCGTTTGGATCGGCACTTCGAGGAGTATTGCGTTCAACATGGCAATGTCAGCCAGCCTCCTTCTAAAGCAATCGCAGTCGCTGGTGATGACCCCGCAACTGATGCAGTCGATTCAGCTGCTTCAGATGACGCATCTTGAACTCAACCAGTTCATTGAACTCGAAGTCGAGAAAAACCCACTTCTGGAACTTGCGTCCTCCGATGCAAGCGCGGCGGATGTCGGCGAGCCTGTGCCCCTTGACGCGGGTTCCGGTGATCTTGCACGCGATGGCGCCTACGAACGCGACTCTGCCGATTGGTTCGAGACCGGAAATACGGGCCAGGCCGAGCGCCTGACCAGTGAAATGGACGCCAATTTCGAGCGCGATTTCGACGGCGACCAGATTGCCCAGCGCCCCGATTCGCCTGAATTGATGAGCCAGTGGAAGTCCATGCCCGGCAGCAGCGGCAATGATGCCGCCGATTTCGACATGGATGACTTTGCCGAGTCGCGGGTGTCGCTCCGCGAATTCGTTGGCCAGCAGCTTCCATTTGCCGTCAGCGGTACGGATCTCCTGATTGCCCAGCACCTCGTGGATCAGCTGGATGATACAGGCTATATCGCTCCGGAACTGGATGCCATCGCGGATCGTCTTGGCAAGGACGTGGCTGATATCGAAAGAGTTCTTCGCGTCCTGCAGACGCTGGAGCCCGCCGGTATATTCGCCCGTTCGCTCAGTGAGTGTCTGTCCATCCAGCTGGCGCAGAAGAACCGCCTCGATCCCGCCATGGCTGCACTGGTATCGCATCTGGAGCTTCTGGCGCGCCGCGATTTCCAGTCACTGAAGAAGATATGTGGCGTTGATGAGGACGACCTGATCGACATGCTTGGCGAGATCCGCCAGCTCGATCCGAAGCCCGGCAGCGCATTTCTGTCGTCGGCCTCCGAAACGATCGTCCCCGACATTGTCGTTTCGTCTGCGGCCGATGGTGGTTGGAATGTCGAATTGAATCCCGACACGCTGCCACGTGTTCTGGTCAATCAGGCCTATTTTGCCGAGGTTTCAGGGCGCACCGCACGCGATAGCGCGGACCATGCCTTCCTGAGCGAGTGCATGCAGAACGCCAACTGGCTGACCCGAAGCCTGGACCAGCGTGCGCGCACCATCCTGAAGGTCGCCTCCGAGATCGTCCGCCGTCAGGATGCCTTTCTTCTTCACGGCGTTGATCATCTGCGGCCCCTGAACCTGAAGACGGTGGCAGACGCGATCAAGATGCATGAATCGACCGTCAGCCGTGTCACGTCCAACAAGTACATGCTGACGCCGCGCGGCGTCTATGAATTGAAGTACTTCTTTTCCGTCTCGATCTCCTCGGCAGAGGGTGGCGATGCGCACTCCGCTGAAGCTGTCCGCAACCGCATCCGCAGCATGATTTCCGAGGAGACGGCGGATGCCGTCCTGTCGGATGACGATATCGTCGATACGCTGAGGGCGGCAGGCATTGATATCGCGCGCCGCACAGTCGCTAAATATCGCGATGCCATGAACATTCCTTCATCCGTCCAGCGGCGGCGGGAAAAGAAGGCCATGGCTCGCGCCTCCAGCGTATGACCCTTCCGATCGCGCTGTTGAAGACGCGTTGGATAGCATACAATATTTTGTGAAACATGCGCTCGAAGCCCTTTGTTTTCAGGCTTTGCGGTCGTCTTCGCCTCTGGCTTATCCACCGTCTTTGCCGGTTGGCGCACCCGGCCAATGTTGACTCTGCGCAAGCTGCAGGAGTAGAACCCCGCGCGCTGGCTAACGAAGTTTCAGCGCTGGATTGACGTTCGGCAACTCGTGCTGCGCAGACGCGATGCGCACCGGAAATGCTTGGATGCGGCCTCAGGTTGGAATAGACTGTCCCTCGCAAATCACAACAAGAAGGGTAATTCCATGATTGTGCGAGTTTCCGGAAAACATATGGAAATAGGTGAGTCATTCCGCGAGCGGATTGAGAGCCATGTCGGAGACGCGGTGGGGAAATATTTCGACGGAGGTTATTCCAGCCAGGTAACAGTGGAGAAGTCAGGCTCAAGATTTTCGGCCGATTGCAAGATTCACCTCGATACCGGCGTCGTGTTGCACGCGACGGGCGAGGCGTCCGATCCTCAGGCAGCGTATGACGCGGCCGGAGCGCGGATCGAGAAGCGCTTGCGGCGCTACAAGCGCCGTCTCCGCGACCACCATCATGGAAACGGTTCCGTTCACGCGGAATTGCCCTACTCGGTGATCGAAGAGATCCCGGAGGAGACCGAGGAGGTGCCGGAAGACTACGCGCCGGCTATCATCGCGGAAAGCTCCAAGCAGTTGAAGACAATGTCGGTTGCCAACGCTGTCATGGCGCTGGATATGACGGATGAGCCTGTATTCATCTTTCGTAACGCTGGCAGTGAACAACTCAATATCGTATACCGCCGCAACGACGGCAATATTGGCTGGATCGATCCGGCCGGCATGAAGAACTAACATCAGGTGGGCGCCGCCCCTCACGCGGCGCCCGCATCCTGCTGCCTATAAACGGGGAAGATCGAATGGCATTGGCAGATCTCTTGCAACAGGATGCGATTATTCCGGCCTTGCGAGCCAATTCCAAGAAACAACTCCTTCAGGAACTCTCCGAAAAGGCAGCCGAAATTACCGGTCTGCCGGAGCGTGAGATTTTTGATGTGATCCTGCAGCGGGAGCGCCTTGGCTCGACCGGTGTGGGCAATGGCATTGCTATCCCGCATGGCAAGCTGAATTCGATCCGCCATATTGCGGGTGTCTTTGCACGCCTTGAAACCCCGGTCGCTTTTGAGGCGCTCGATGACCAGCCGGTTGACTTAGTTTTCATGCTTCTGGCGCCGGAAGGTGCGGGCGCTGATCATCTGAAAGCCCTGTCGCGCGTGGCGCGTGTGCTGCGTGATCCGGACCTTACCGCCCGTCTGAGAGCCTGCGACACGACGTCGGCCATCTATGCCTGCCTCAATCAGGACGCCGGCATCAACGCTGCATGAGATTTTGATCTCTTTTGGCCATCTGAAGATAACAAAAAAGGGCAGATCACTCTGCCCTTTCGTCGTTTCAGCACTGGGTTTTGAAGCTTACTTGGCTTCTTCGGCCGTCTCGGCAGACGCAGCCTTCGGGCCGCCCTTCGAAACGCCGACCATGGCCGGGCGCAGAACGCGCTCGCCAATCGTGTAGCCGGCCTGAACCACCTGCAGCACGGTGTTGTTGGGAACGTCCGTGTTGGGAATTTCAAACATCGCCTGGTGGAAGTTCGGATCGAACTTCTGGCCTTCCGGCTCAAGCTTCTTCACGCCGTGGCGTTCCATGGCCGAAAGCATCGAACGTTCGGTCATTTCCACGCCTTCTATCAGGGCAACGAGACCGGCTTCGGCCGCTTCGCGAACCTCGGCTGGAATGGCGTCGAGCGCGCGGCGCAGGTTATCCGAAACGCCAAGCATATCGCGGGCGAAGCCGGCGATGGCATAGGACTTGGCGTCCTTCACGTCGCGCTCCGTGCGGCGGCGCAGGTTGTCCATTTCGGCAGCCAGGCGCAGGTAACGATCGCGAAGATCGGCATTTTCGGCTTTAAGAACGTCGATCGGGTCGGGTTCCTGCCCGGCATCCTGAGCATCAGCGTTTGCGGCATCGGCCTGTGCTGCTTCTGCAGCGGCTTCGAGCTCGGCTGCAGCGTCGTCAGGTCCGTTTTTGTGTGTGTCGTCGGTCATGACGGTCTCCAGATTGAAGAGAATGGTGAAATCGCGCCCGATATCGAGCTTCGAGCGCCAAAAATCAAGGCTTAATGCATTTCAAGATCAATTGGATTCAATTGAGCGCAATGAACATGCACAGTTTCAATATCTTACAGCGTCGTTCGCGCGTCTGCTCAAACGCGCCGCGCTTTAAGGGACTTTTTTTTGACAATCGGCCACGTTGTTCGATCTCAAACGGATGAACTCAGCCTCGAGATCAGCTGCGCGGTATAGTCGACCATGGGAACGATCCGCGAATAGTTGAGCCGTGTCGGACCGATGACGCCAACAGCCCCGACGATCTTCTGTTCAGCATCGCGATAGGGCGCAACGATGAGCGACGACCCGGACAACGAGAAGAGCTTGTTCTCGGATCCGATGAAGATGCGCACGCCCGGGCCGTTCTCAGCCAGGTTGAGAATATCGATGAGGCTTTCTTTCTTTTCGAGGTCTTCGAAGAGAAGCCGCAGCCGGTCGATGTCCGTCTGGTCTTCAAGGCCGCCCAGCAGGTTTGCATGGCCGCGCACGATCAGACGCGATGTCTGGTCTATATCGCTGGTGCCCGACCAGACGGCGAGACCCCGCTCGACGAGTTCGCGCGACAGGATATCGAGTTCGCCCTGGATGGTCTTGCGGATCGTTTCGGTCTGGTTGCGAATTTCCGCCAGCGTGTGGCCCGCCAGATGCGCGTTGAGGAAATTGGCCGCTTCTGTCAGCTGCGAACTGGTGGTTCCGGCCGGCAGTTCGATAATGCGGTTCTCGACCTCATCGCGATCGCCCACCAAGACGGCAAGTGCCTTGGTCGGACCGAGCCGGATGAACTCAACATGGCGGAGCACTGGATCGTTCTTGGACGTGATGACGAGGCCCGCGCCACGCGACATGCCAGAGAGCATGCGGCTGGCTTCGCTGAGCAGATTGTCGACCGGTTGACCCGGTTCCGGCGCCTTGATCTGGTTTTCGATAGCTGCGCGCTCTTCTGCGGGCAGGCTGCCCACCTGCATGAAGGCATCGACAAAGAAGCGCAGGCCTATCTGCGTCGGCAGGCGTCCCGCACTGATATGGGGTGAGTAGATGAGACCCAGATCCTCCAGGTCGCTCATCACGTTGCGCACGGATGCGGGTGACAGGGACATGGGAAGCACCTTGGACAGGCTTCGCGATCCCAACGGTTCGCCACTTTCCAGATACGTCTCGACAATGCGGCGAAAAATTTCGCCGGACCGTTCGTCCAATAGCCGTCCTGTATCCGCTTTCGCCATAAGATCAGACCGCCGGTCGCTCGACTTCATTCCTGTGCCGTCATCAATTATGCCTCTTCAGCCTTGAAATATAAGCAACCAGAACGGTCTGGCAAACAGGAATTGAACGAAAGGCGGCCTAATTTTGATTTCAAATTACGCGATGATGTTCTAGAAGGCGGGCAATGAGAGAATAAGGAGACATTCATGAGGCCTTCCGGACGCAAGACTGATCAGATGCGCAAGATCTCTTTCGAGCGTGGCGTATCCAAGCATGCAGAAGGCTCGTGCCTCGTGAAGTTTGGCGATACGCACGTTCTGTGCACTGCAAGCCTCGAGGACAAGACGCCCCCGTGGCTGCGCAACACGGGCAAGGGCTGGGTCACCGCCGAATATGGCATGCTGCCACGCGCCACCGGCGACCGCATGAAGCGTGAAGCCGCTGCCGGAAAGCAGGGTGGCCGCACGCTGGAAATCCAGCGCCTCATCGGGCGTTCCCTGCGAGCAGTCGTCGATCTCGAAGCCCTTGGCGAGCGTCAGATCACGGTCGACTGTGATGTCATCCAGGCGGACGGCGGTACGCGCACGGCCTCCATCACCGGCGGCTGGGTTGCGCTCTATGAGTGCCTCAAGTGGATGGAAACACGCGGCATGATCAAGGTCGACAAGGTCCTGAAGGACCACGTCGCAGCCATTTCCTGCGGCATCTTTGCCGATCAGCCGGTCATCGACCTGGATTACCTCGAAGACTCCTCGGCCGAGACGGATGCCAATTTCGTCATGACCGGCAAGGGCGGTATCGTCGAAATCCAGGGCACGGCTGAAGGCAAGCCCTTCACGGAAGCCGAATTCTCGACCCTGATGGGCCTTGCCCGCGACGGCATTGCCACGCTTGTCGACATGCAGAAGGAAACGGTCAAGGCCTGATAGCGGCGAGGGGAAGGGTCATGGCGCTCGCGATCGAGGGTATTCTGGAGACGGCGCTCTACGCACCGGATCTCGCTGCTGCCGAAGCCTTCTTCCATGGCATCATGGGCCTTGCTGTCATCACCCGCGTCGAGGGCAGACACGTCTTCTTTCGCTGCGGGCAGGGTGTTCTCCTTGTTTTCGACCCTGCTGCGACCTCAGCGCCGGTTGTAAGCGCAGGCCTGCCGGTCCCCTCCCATGGGGCAACCGGTCCTGGTCACGCCTGCTTCCGCGTTTCGGGCGAAGAACTGCAATCAGTGCGTGACGCACTGGAAGCCAATGGCGTGACGATCGAGGCGGATTTCCGCTGGCCGAACGGCGCGCGTTCGATTTATTTCCGCGATCCGGCGGGCAACAGCCTGGAATGCGCCGAAGCCAGACTATGGGATCTCTGAAGATGCGAAAACTCGATACCCGAACCATCGTTGTCGCTAGCCACAATGCGGGCAAGATCCGTGAGATCAACGATCTCGTCGGCCCCATGGGCTTCGAGGCGAAGTCAGCGGCTGATCTCGGCTTTGCCGTACCGGATGAAACTGGCACGACGTTTGAGGAAAATGCTGCGATCAAGGCGCTTGCCTCTGCGCGTGCCGCCAGGATCCCGGCACTTTCGGACGATTCCGGGCTGGTGGTTGATGCGCTCGATGGCGCGCCTGGCGTCTACACCGCCGATTGGGCGGAAACGGGTGATGGCACCCGCGACTTTGCCATGGCCATGAAGAAGGTCGAGGATGCGCTGCAGGAGAAGGGCGCGACGGACCCCGCCGCCCGCACATGCCGGTTTGTATCCGTCCTTTGCCTTGCCTGGCCGGATGGTCATACAGAGCTCTTCCGCGGCGAAGTGGAAGGCGTTGTTGCCTGGCCGCCGCGCGGCACCTCGGGCTTCGGCTATGACCCCATTTTCCAGCCGGAAGGCTATGACGTGACCTTTGGCGAAATGACCGCAGAGGAAAAGCATGGCTGGAAGCCCGGCGATGCGGCGGCACTGTCGCACCGCGCACGCGCCTTCAAGCGCTTCGTGGAAACCGGCCTTGAGGCTTGAGCCATGACGGACGCCGAATTCCCAATCCTTCCCGATACGGGTGAACCCGGTTTTGGCGTCTATCTGCATTGGCCCTTTTGTGCCGCGAAATGCCCCTATTGCGATTTCAACAGCCACGTCCGGCATCAGCCGGTGGACCAGCCCCGTTTCGTATCAGCCTTCCTGAAAGAAATGGAGGCGGTGCGCACCATGAGCGGGCCGCGCACGGTGACCTCGATTTTCATCGGCGGCGGTACGCCCTCACTCATGCTGCCGGAGACCGTGGGCGCCATTCTGGACGGCGTTGCCCGGATTTGGCACGTGCCGCAGGGCATCGAGATCACGCTGGAGGCCAACCCTTCGAGCGTCGAGGCCGAGCGCTTCCGTGGTTACCGCGCTGCCGGCGTAAACCGGGTCTCGATGGGCGTGCAGGCGCTCAACGACAAGGATCTGCGTTTCCTGGGACGTCTTCACGATGTCGCAGACGCCCTGAAGGCGATCGGTCTCGCGCGCGAGATTTTCCCGCGCATGTCGTTCGATCTGATCTACGCCCGCCCCGGCCAGACGGTTGAAGAATGGGAGCGCGAGCTCGAACAGGCGATCAGCCTTGCCGTCGATCATCTGTCGCTCTACCAGCTGACGATCGAAGAAGGCACGCCCTTCTTCGGCCTGCACAAGGCCGGCAAGTTTGTCGTGCCGGATGGAGAACAATCGGCAGCGCTCTATGAGGCGACGCAGGAGATCACCGCGCGTCATGGGCTTCCGGCCTATGAAGTGTCCAATCACGCCCGCCCGGGTGCCGAAAGCCGTCATAACCTCACCTATTGGCGCTATGGCGACTATGCCGGTATCGGTCCGGGTGCCCATGGCCGGCTGACGCGTGGCGCACAGAAGATCGCGACCGCAACGGATCGCAACCCCGAGGGCTGGCTGTCGCGTGTCGAGGAAGTCGGACACGGCATCATCGATCATGAAATCCTGGGTTCTGAAGAGCAGGCTGACGAACTGCTGCTGATGGGCCTGCGCCTGCGCGAAGGCATTGATCTCGCCCGCTGGCAGACACTTTCCGGCCGCGAGCCGGATCCTGACCGCGAACAGGCGCTTCTGGACTATGGCTATATCGAGCGGCTGGGCAATTCGCGTTTGCGCTGCACGCCTGCCGGCATGCTTATCCTTGACAGCGTCGTAGCTGATCTCGCCTGCTGATGCATAATCCGACCGGAGTGAAACGAGGATCGACAAGATTATGCTTCAAACAAAAAGACTTGGAGCGCCGCTCTGATTCAATCAGAACGAACATGCGCAAAAACAACCAGATAGAGCGTTTAAGCCAAACCCAAAACCGCTCCAGGACGTATCCAAAGCGAAATTCTGTCGGTTGAGGGTTGCCACGCAAGCGCGGCGGCGCGTAGAGCATTTCCAGCCGAAGCGTATTCGCTTCGGCGTCGGAAAATGCTTTAAAAACAAGAAGATAGAGCATTGAAGGTGATCCCGAGATCACCGGAAATGTTCTAGATTTCTGCGTAGTTAGCGACGGATTCTCACGAAAGAAAAGGCCGGCATTGCTGCCGGCCAATTTGGTCCGCCTATGAACTCGTGCAAAGGCTCGTTGGCATTACTCGTTGATCAGGCGCTTCAGAAGCTCGACTTCATGATTGAGCTTCTGGTCGCCCGCAATCAACTCTTCGATCTTGCGAACGGCATGCAACACGGTCGTATGGTCACGTCCGCCGAAACGGCGGCCGATTTCCGGGAAGGAACGCGGCGTCAGTGTCTTCGACAGATACATGGCGATCTGGCGCGGCTTGACGATCACGCGTGTGCGACGGTTGGAGACAAGCTCCTGACGCGACACGTTGTAATGACGGGCCACAACGCGCTGGATGTCTTCGATACGCACCCGGCGCGGTTCGCCTGCGCCAACAAGATGGGCCAGCAGTTCATCCACGCGTTCCATCGAAAGGTCCGGCTCGAAGGAGCGACGGAACAGAAGCTGGTTGAACGCACCTTCAAGCTCGCGGCCGCTTGCCGTGACACGGCGTGCGACATGCTCGAGAACGCCCTGTGCAATATCAAGCGACGGATCATCCTGACGGGCAACGTCGAGGCGACGCTTGAGGATCTCAAGGCGCATCTCGTAGTCCGGCGCTTCCATCTCGATGGCGACGCCACCCTGAAGACGCGACCGGACGCGCGGGTCGAGCGATTCCAGCTCCCAGGGCGCACGGTCAGCAGCGACAACCACCTGACGGGCGCTGTCGAGCAGTGTGTTCAGCAGATGGCAGAACTCGTTCTGGATCGACTTGCCCTGCAGGAACTGCATGTCATCGATGACCAGAAGATCGATGTTGCGCAGCGATTCCTTGAGCGACAGCGCATCGTTGTCGCGGATTGCAGCAGCAAAGCGCCACATGAAGTATTCAGCCGTCAGATAGACGACGCGCGGATTGCGCGGGCTCTGGATGGCGGCAGCGGCAATCGCCTGCAGAAGATGCGTCTTGCCGAGACCCACGCTCGAATGAATGAAGAGCGGGTTGAAGCGCACAGCGCCAGCACCGGCCTCTGCAATGGTCTTTGCCGCGGCAAGTGCAACGCGGTTGGAGCTGCCTTCGACAAACGAGGCAAACGTATAGCGCGCGTCGAGCGGAGAACCGAACAGCGGTGTCTGCGACGACGCCTGCCAGGAAGCGGGTGCGATGGACGCAGCTGCCTGGGCGATCGGCTGGGCCGAAATCCGCTTGGGCGCGTGGCTCGATTGTGCAGTCGACCCGCCAACCTCGACACTATCATCCTCGCTGGCCGTCGTTCGGCTGCTGCGCGCCGCTGTGCGGACAAGGATTTCGACCTTGAGGATCTCGCTGTCTTCTTCCTGGAAAAGCGCGGTGATCAGATCGAGATAGCGGTTGTTGATCCAGGACTTCAGGAACGTGGTGGGCACTGTCAGCCTGACGACGCTCTTGGACACCGAATGAAGCTTCAGACGACCGAACCAGCTTGCGTAAACGTCTGTACCAACCTTGGCCTTCAGACGCGCACTGAAGCGCTCGAACAAAGCGTTATGCCCCATAATCTGTATATTCCCTGCCGCTTGAGTATCGCACGCACCTATTACGCTCTGCGTCTCGCTTTCACGAGCCCGCATGGATCCTTGCGTCATAGTCATGTAGCCGCCTCTTCAAATTCTATTGCGTCCTAGCGGGCCTCGATTCCCGGTAAGGACCATGATTATGAACTGTCGCCCGACCTGGCCCGGGTACTCCGGAACCTGAGCCTCGCCGTACCGGTTGTTGACCCGGTTTAAGGTGGCTCATAGCGGACAGGCAGTTCGCCCCGTCATTTTGCTTTCGCGTATCCGCGCAAGCTTCGCGCAAGCGGCCTTTTCTAAACGCCAAACACGCCGCTTGTTTGTCCATCTTCCGGGTTGCCTCGACCCCGAACCTCTGGACACCTGAAACCTGCCCGCTCCTTTCTGCCGTCGCCGGCAAAATTGCGCAAAAACACCCTAGCGGACCTGTTGCCAAATCCGGCATCATGCGCAACCAAACATGAAAACGCAGAGCCGAATGGCTCCGCACAGAGTTTTGATCCAACGTTCCGCTAAAGCAAATTTTCCCCGCTCAAGCCGTCTGTATCGTGGCGTTTTCCGCCCCTCTGTTGGAATTATTTAGGCAGGATCACATGCAAAGATCAATCGCGTTTTTTACGCAATCTTAACCCGCGGGCATTGACTCAGGAGGCGTTTTTGAATCCCCGCAAGCGGTCCGAAAAAGAATCGCTGTTGAATCAAAGAGATTCGAATTTCGACCCCAACGAGGGGTCATCCAAACAAAAAAAATAAAATTTCGCTTGACTCGAAATTTACATAGCCTGCCGTAGAGGAAGGTCGAACCTATCCGCAGGACCTCGAACAAGTCATTGAAAATAAAAGATTTTTCATGTCACCGAACATTCATTAACGAGCGTGGTTAACGACAGTTCTGTGACGTAATTGTCACATAATTCGGCGAAGCATAAAAAGCCCGGTCTTTCGACCAGGCTCTTTGAAAAACATAAATCAGGCTAATTTCAGGCGGAAAGCGCCTTGATGCGCTGTGCCAGACGCGACACCTTGCGCGATGCCGTGTTGGACGGAACGACGCCCTTGTTGGCTGCACGCATCAGCTCCGGCTGAGCTGCCTGGAAGGCTGCCTCAGCCTGCGCCTTGTCGCCGGCTGCCAGAGCTTCTTCGACCTTGCGGACGAAGCTGCGGACGCGCGAACGGCGAGCCTTGTTGACGTCGGTGCGGCGGGCAATCTTGCGGGTCGCCTTCTTAGCCGAAGATGTATTGGCCATATGTGCCTCTCTCAAGAATTCAACGATGCTCCGTCTCGCCGCGTACGGTCGATAGACCATTCGTCATAGCTGATAGGGAGCGTTTCCGGAAAGCGTCAAGAACGGCGCTTCCCAAACGGTTGGCGGGCGTATAGCCGGAAAGTCATTGTCAGTCAACGCGCAAAATGCGGCGCGGCCGCTATTTCTGGCACGACGGGCAGAAGAAAGTCGACCGTCCCGACTGCACGATACGCTGGATTTGCCGCCCGCATCCGGGATTTGGGCATGCCTCCCCCTCGCGTCCATAGACGCGGAACGTATGCTGGAAATAGCCAAGCGTCCCGTCCGCCTGGATGTGATCGCGCAGCGTCGAGCCGCCAGCCGCAATCGCGTCTGCAATCACGTTACGAACGGCCGTTGCGAGCCCTTCAAGACGATCACCGGGTTCGCCCGATGCGCGCACCAGCGTACCTGCGCCGCGGCGCGGCGAAAGGCTTGAGCGGTGCAACGCCTCGCAGACATAGATATTGCCAAGCCCTGCGATCAGCGTCTGATCAAGGAGTGCAGCCTTGAGCGGCGCCTTCTTGCCTTTGAAGGCCTGCGCCAGCACGCTCCCATCGAGGCTGTTGCCGGTTGGCTCCGGTCCAAGACCGGCAAGAAGCGGATGATCGCCAAGCGTCGCCGTTTGCGTCATCAGCATGAAGCCGAAGCGGCGCGGGTCATTATAGATGACGCGAACGGCGCGCCCGTCCCGATCCTTCAGGTGGAAGATCGCATGATCATGTTTCTCATCCTTGGAGCGCGCGAAATGGAAAGGTTGGGTAAGGTCGGCTGCAGGGGCCTCCTCAATCCGGAATGAGCCGGACATCCCAAGATGACTGATGAGGGTGAGATCACCCGAAAAATGCATCAGCAGGTATTTCGCCCGTCGCGACAGTGCCTCGATCCGGCGTCCAGCCAGCGTTTCGGCCATGCCGGGCGTGAAAGGAAAGCGCAGGTCCGCGCGGCGAAGCTCCAGTGAAGACAGGAGCGCGCCTTCCATGACGGGCTGCAGGCCGCGTCGGACTGTTTCCACTTCGGGAAGTTCGGGCACGGGTAACCTCGTTCCTTGAAGCCTGTTTCAACGGCCACCAATCTGGTTTATAGACGCCGTCAGATGTTGCGGTGCAATCGCCGCAGGACCATATAGGGTCAAAGGGCAGGGCGCGCCAGCGTCCACGTGCCTTTGCCAACGGGAAACGGGACAGAACGCGATGAACGAGAGCCGCACCAGCGCCGATGGCGGCATGGAAACCTCCTATGGCTTCCGCAATGTTGCCGATGGTGAGAAGCAGGGTCTGGTCAACGAGGTTTTTCACAAGGTCGCCAAGCGCTATGACATCATGAATGATGTGATGTCGGCGGGCCTGCACCGCGTCTGGAAGGGTGCGATGGTCAACGCGCTCAATCCGCCGAAGACATCCGCCTTCAAATCGCTCGATGTAGCCGGTGGCACGGGCGACATTGCGTTCCGCATTGTCGAGGCGTCGCGCAGGAATGCCCACGTCACCGTGCTTGACATCAACGGTTCGATGCTCGGCGTCGGAGCCGAGCGCGCCGAAAAGAAGGGCCTGTCCGCCAATCTCGATTTCGTCGAGGCCAATGCCGAAGACCTGCCATTCCCCGATGCGACCTTTGATGCCTATACGATCGCCTTCGGCATTCGCAACGTGCCGCATATCGATGTCGCGCTGAAGGAAGCTTATCGCGTGCTCAAGCGCGGCGGTCGCCTTCTGGTGCTGGAGTTTTCGGAAGTCGAAATGCCGCTGCTCGATACCGTCTATGACCAATGGTCGTTCAAGGCGATCCCGCAATTCGGCAAGATGATCACCGGCGATGCCGAGCCCTATCAGTATCTCGTCGAATCCATCCGCAAGTTTCCGAACCAGCGCGATTTTGCGGCGATGATTGCCAAGGCAGGTTTTGCGCGCGTGAACTTCACCAACTATACCGGCGGCATTGCAGCGCTGCATTCGGGTTGGAAACTCTGATCCGATGACATCCCTTGGCGCATATGGCCGTCTTGCACGGGTCGGCTGGGTTTTGGTTCGCGAGGGCGTTGTCTCGGCGTTGCCGTCCGAAGGATTGCCGCCTTTTGCGCGTGCCGCCAAGGCATTTGCCGGCCTGTTTGTCCGCAATCGCAGCCGCAGCACCGAACGATCGGACAATCTCGCGCGCGCTGTCGAGCGTCTCGGACCGTCCTACGTCAAGATGGGTCAGTTCCTGGCGACGCGCCCGGATGTGATCGGCGCGGAGTTTGCCGCCGATCTCTCCAAGCTTCAGGACCGCATGGCGACGTTTCCGACCGAGACGGCGATCAGCCAGATCGAAGGTTCGCTCGGCCGTCCGGTCGGCGATCTTTACGCTCATCTCTACAATCCGGTCGCTGCAGCATCGGTTGCCCAGGTCCATCCGGCGGAAATCGTCGAGAATGGTGTCGAGCGCAAGGTCGCGGTCAAGGTCATCCGGCCGGGTGTGCGCCAGAGCTTCGCAAACGACCTTGAGGCCATGTATCTCGTTGCCCGCATGCAGGAGCGGTTCGTCCGCCAGGCCGCGCGGCTGAAGCCCGTCGAAGTCACGCGAACGCTGGAGCAGACGACCCGCATCGAGATGGACCTCAGGCTTGAGGCGGCGGCTCTCTCCGAGATTGCCGAGAATACGAAAGACGATCCGGGCTTCCGCGTTCCGAAGGTTGACTGGGAGCGCACGGGCCGCGACGTGGTCACCATGGAATGGATCGACGGCATCAAGATGTCGGACATCGAGGGCCTGAGGGCTGCCGGTCACGATCTGGACGCACTCGCCGATACGCTCATCCAGTCGTTCCTGCGCCACACGCTGCGCGATGGCTTCTTCCACGCCGACATGCACCAGGGCAATCTGTTCGTGGACGCTTCGGGCACCATCGTCGCTGTCGATTTCGGCATCACCGGGCGCCTCGGCAAGAAGGAGCGCCGGTTCCTTGCCGAAATCCTCTTCGGTTTCATCACGCGTGACTACATGCGCGTTGCCGATGTGCATTTCGAGGCAGGCTATGTGCCGTCCCATCATGATCATGCGAGCTTTGCCCAGGCGATCCGCGCGATTGGCGAACCCATTCACGGCCAGTCGGCCGAAACCATCTCGATGGCCAAGCTTCTGACGCTTCTTTTTGAGGTGACGGAGCTTTTCGATATAGAGACCCGGCCCGAGCTTCTCATGCTGCAAAAGACCATGGTTGTTGTCGAGGGCGTGGCGCGCAGCCTCAATCCGCGCTTCAACATGTGGAAGGCATCCGAACCCGTGGTCGGTGGCTGGATCCGGGACAATCTTGGACCCAAGCGCATTGTGACGGACTTGAAGGACGGTGCTTATGCCGCGCTCAGGCTTGCCGAAGCGCTCCCCGAGATTGCCGCAAAGACCGAGAAGTTCCACAACGAACTGATGTCGATGACGGAAAACGGTCTTCGCTTCGATGCAAGCACGGCGGAGGCTATCGGCAAATCCGAGGCCCAGCATTCCCGTTGGGGCCGTGTGGCGCTCTGGGTGATCGCGGCAGCGAGTGTCTATATCGCGTGGCGCCTTTCCAATTAGAGTTGAATGAAGGGTAACCCTTGCAGCGCGCGGACGAAGAAATGGATCGTCAACGCGCAGTAGAGGGCTGCGCCAAGGTAGACCGCGCCCGTTTGTGCGCGGCCTCGCAGCAGCAAGTGCGCGGCAAGCCCCATCGCGGGTATGAAATGCATCGCGTGCGTTGCAAAAAAATGCGCAACCCTCAGATCGCCAACTTCAAACGACCAGCCCATGAGCGGTAGCCTCGCATGGGTGACCGGGGTGCCGATATAGTGCCCGGTCTGCGCCGCGAGTGTCGCTGCCACTGGCAGCGTCATGAGAGCTGTGAGGATAAGGCCGAGCGCGATCGATCTCACAAGCGCCTTCATGTCCGGATACGAATCCAGGTTCCGCCAGATGATCCAGCCCGAAACGAAGCTTGCCGATGTCAGGATGACGGCCATTATACCCGCAGCGCCATAGAGCGCCTGTCCAACGGGCGTCGTGTTGAAGTGGGAGGTCGTGCCATACATGGCAGCCCGTGAGATCCAGACGAGTTCTGCAATGCCGCAAAATACAATCAGCGTGGAATAGGCCCGGTAGCGCCTGCCCTCAATGATCCGTGAAGGCGCGAACCGCAGAAAAAAGGCCAGCGTGAGGAAATACGCCGCCACCGCAATCTGGAACTTGATCGGCTTGATCCAGATGTTGTCCTGATCCAGCACCCTGTTATCGATCAGGGCAGCGAGGCTGGTCACGACGAGCGTGATGATGATGGCATAGCCGGCGGACGCATATCGAGGCTCAGCCCCGAAGAGGTCCCGTTTTTTCGTCGTGTTGCGGGACATGGAAAGGTCGATGGACATCTCAGGCCTCCAGAAGCTTTGACACCCCGCCGTTGCGGGCGATGCGGATGATGGTGAAAACGAGCAGGCCCAGCGGACCGAACAGAAAGGTGAGAAGAAGACAGGGCAGCGTCAGCAGAACGGAGATGCCGTTGGCGCGAGCCATCTGCGCCACCATCCCGCCGATCAGAAGGTCAAAGGCCAGGTAGTGGAGCCAGCCGGCGAGCGCAATTTCTGGCCGCGTGAAGAGCTTCATCACGCCATTAAGGCTGTTGAAGTCGCCTTCGGCCCCGGACCAGTACACGAGAATTAGCACGGTATAGGCAAGGCACAGAAGTCCGGGAACCAGAAGCTGAGAGGCGAAAGATGCGACCTTCGGGAAAAATGGGGCAGCCAGTAGCGCGAGCCAACCGGCCATGGCGGCAATGCTGGCCACGCTGAAGCAAAGTTCCAATGACATCGCAATCTCCATCTTGACAGTGACAAGATAATAGATCGCAAACAATCTTGACAGTGTCAAGACCAAATATTGACACTGTCAAGATCGAATTGACGGACGCCTTTCCTGGGCCTATCAAACGGACTATGACGATGACGCGGAAAACCTACCATCATGGCGATCTCAAAGCTGTCCTGTTGAGGGCGGCCGAGGAGGTGCTGTCCAAGACAGGCGTGGAAGGCTTCTCGCTGCGCGAGGTTGCGCGACAGGTCGGTGTGAGCCATGCCGCACCCGCCCATCATTTCGGAGACGCCCACGGGCTCCTGACAGCGCTTTCAACAGAAGGTTTCAGAAGGTTCCTGCAGGCGATGCGGGCGCGGCAGGCAACGGCCGAAAAGTCCGCGCGCGCGCAGCTGATTGCCTCAGGCTTGGGCTACATCGATTTTGCGGTTTCGGCTCCGGCGCTCTTCCGCCTGATGTTCAATTCGGACTTTGCCGGTGCAGAGAACCCGGACTTGAAGGATGCCTGTGATGCGTCATTCCTGCATCTGGTCGATGATGTCGGCCGCGTCCGGGGCCTCTCGCCGCTCCAAAACCACGCGGCCATGGTTGATGTGATCGCTGCCTGGAGCGCGGTTCAGGGCTTTGCGGAACTGTTCGTTTCGGGAAGGCTGCATCCGCTACCCGAATGGCCGCATCCGGAAACCGAAGCGGCGGCCATCTCGATCATCGAGCGCTCAGTTCCCTGACATACCGTATTTGTGCGAACGCAATTTGGCCCTGTCCTGATGCATGTCGCGCTCAATTGGACGCACCGCGCTGTAGTTTCTCAATCATCCTCGCCGTGGTTGGCGATCATCATGGCCTGCAGCGCCAGACGCTCGGTCTTGCGCATGCGCTCGGACTCAGACTTCAGCTGACCGCAGGCGGCCAGGATGTCGCGCCCGCGCGGCGTACGGATGGGCGAGGCATAGCCCGCCGCATTCACGAAATCCGCAAAGGCCTCGATCGTTTCCCAGTCGGAGCATTCGTATTTGGAGCCCGGCCATGGGTTGAACGGGATGAGGTTGATCTTGGCCGGAATACCCTTCAGGATCTTCACCAGATCGCGTGCGTCCTCCAGACTGTCGTTGACGCCCTTCAGCATCACATATTCGAACGTGATGCGGCGCGCGTTCGAAAGACCTGGATAGGCACGGCAGGCTTCGAGAAGCTGCTTCAGCGGATACTTCTTGTTGATCGGAACCAGTTCATCGCGCAGCGGATCGTTCGTGGCATGCAGCGATATCGCCAGCATGACGCCGATTTCCTCGCCCGTGCGGTAAATTTCCGGCACGACGCCGGAGGTCGAGAGCGTGACGCGCCGCCGGGAGAGCGACAGGCCGTCTCCATCGGTTGCGATCAACAGCGCGCGCTTCACCTCATCGAAATTGTAGAGCGGTTCGCCCATGCCCATCATGACGATATTGGTGATCTTGCGATCGGATGAGGGCAGAATGCCGCCCTGTGGCACTTCACGATCCGGGAAGTCGCCGAGGCGATCACGGGCGAGCAAGAGCTGCGACAGAATTTCTTCCGAGGTCAGGTTGCGTACGAGGCGCTGCGTGCCGGTATGGCAGAAGGAACAGGTGAGCGTACAGCCGACCTGGGAAGATATGCAGAGCGTGCCGCGACCTTCTTCCGGAATATAGACGGTTTCGACCTCCACAGGGCGGCCAGCGCCGCGCGCGGGAAAGCGCAGCAGCCACTTGCGGGTGCCATCCGTCGAGATCTGTTCCTCGGCGATTTCCGGACGCTGAATGGTGAAATGTTCTTTCAGCAGCGCGCGCAGATCCTTGGACACGTTGAGCATGTCGTCGAAATCGGAGATGCCGCGGATATAGATCCAGTGCCAGACCTGACTCACGCGCATCTTGATCTGCTTTTCGGGCACGCCCTTTTCCATGAGCGCGGCGCCGAGTTCCTCACGGGTGAGGCCGATTAGCGAGGGCTTCTCGGACAATTGCGCAATCGGCTTCTCGCGCGCGGCAGGCGCTGCGATGTCAAGACTGACCATGTTGTCTATTCCTTTTGGGGCGCGGCAAGTCAGACCTAGGAGCCGCAACCGCTCATTTTGGCGGCTCTCTAGCATCATTTTTCGCATTCGTCAGCCCCGCTTGTGCGTGCACGAGAAATGCCGGAGCCTCGAAACGGAAAAGCCGGTCTACTGCATAATTCCTTAAATCGAAATCGATTTAAGGCGAAAATTATGCAGCATATTTAAAATGCTACGGCACCATTCGCCATATCTGGCGCATGGTGCCGTGGGAGGACCGGCTTTCGATTCGCACTATATTATAAAAATCGCTTACTTGCAGGCTTCGATCTGCTTCAGAGCTGCCGAAATGCCCGACAGCGAATAGGTGTAGGAGGTGCCCTTGCCGCGCGCCGATACGGCCTCGACCTTCAGCGAGTGGCCGCTCTTGAGAGCTGCAACCAGTGCAGGCTCCTCAGCAGCGTTTTCGAGCCATGCCGACTTGTCCTTGACGAACATCGAATAGGACTTGGCGTCGATGGTTACCTTGACCTTTGAGCCAGCCTTGAGCGGGTAGCCCATCATGGCCTGCGGCTCGTAGGAAATGTTCTGGCCAGGACGCTGGGTCACCAGGAAGAAGTTGTCGCCGTGATCGATATTGGCCGGGGTTTTTTCGGCCGGAACCGAAAGAACGTAGCAGACCTTGTTGGCGCCGGAGACGTAAGAGTAGGCGCCCCAGGCATTGAACTGCTGGATGCGCGTCGGGCCGGACGGAGCTGCGGGAGCTGCCGGTGCAGCCTGCGTCTTTTCAGCCGGCTTCTTGGACTTGGCATCCGCCGTCGTCGCAGAGGTCATGACCGCGGAAGCTGTTGCCAGAATGATGGAAAGAGCGATTGCTGTTTTGCCTGCGAACATAATTTCCTACCGATTGTTTCCGTCCATGCGAAAAAGCCGGTTATCCCGGCCGATGATGACGATTTGAATTAAATTAGCTTAATTCTGGTTACCAAACCGTCAACGAACTCGGGCTTCACGACAAAACCAACCGGTAGCGGCAAGAAATCAACGCCTTGCCCGGACGGAAACAGCGCGAAGCACCTTGAGATCAGCAATGGCAATTGAAATCGGGCGACAATTGGGCGGTGCTTCCCGCCGCGTTCGTTTTGGAACAAATTGCCCCTTGTCGACGAATCGGGAAGCATGTGCCGGGCATGCTATTTTCCGGCGACTTTCCGCACGAATCCCCGGGTCAGATCGGCTGTTTGCTGCGTGTTGATCAGCCCGAGATGGTTGACCCCGTCAAGCAGATGATATTCGCCCTTAGGATTGGCTGACGACAGAACCGGCTCGAACTGATCTGCCTTGAAGGCTTCATCCTCTTTTCCCGCCACGAGCAGAAACGGCGGCAGCTTCGCGACATCGCCCCTGTAGTCGCGGCGGGGCGCGTAGGAAACGTTGAGGCGCTGGGAGTAGTGCGTGGTTGCAGTGTTGCCCAGAGGCCCCTCGAGCACGGATTTCGGAAACTGGAAGGTCACGACGGTCAGGCCATCCAGCGCGTGGATGCCCATGGCATCGAGGATTGTCAGCCCGATCGCGCGCCGGATCAGCGGATGCGCCCAGCCTCCGGCATTTTCGCGCATCGTCGGTGCGTCGTATTTCAGGAAGGGAGACATGAGGACTGCGCCATCCAGCATGGAGCCCCATTTGCCGCCGGCAAAGCGGATGACAAGGCCGCCTCCGCTTGAATGTCCGGCAAGGATAAACTTCTGGCCCGGCTTCAGGAGCTGGTGTGCCAGCGCTGCGACGTCATCTTCCAGCTGTCCGATATAGTCGACATCGCCACGTCGGGCGGGTGCGGGTCCATGGCCGCGAAGATCGGGCACTGCGACGGCGATATCCCCGCCCGCGCTGATCTGGCGGGCGAGCCACTGGTAGCTGCCACCATGCCAGCCGGAACCATGGATCAGGATGACGAGCGGCGCATCAGCGGTCTTGGCGGGAAAATAGCGGTAGCCCAGTTCTGTCCCGTCCTCTGCACGATAGGTCTGCAGCGGAACATCGACCGGTTCCGGCGGTAGAACCGATGCGAATTTGAGCGTTTGATCGTCGCTCTTGTAGGCTTGCGGGCTCTGGCTGAAAACCAGAGCCAGCGTAATGGCTGGAATTGCGGCGATACTGATGACGAGGGTGGTCAGGATGCGTCGGACAAGTCTCATGGTGCTCAGACCTTCTGCGCGCGGAGATAGGTCAGCGTGCGACCGGCCATGAAGGCTGCCGACAGGCCGTTTATGAAGCTGTAGACGAAACGGGCGTTGTCACTGGTGCCGACGGCGGGGTCCATCGCGGCAAGGACGGCAATGCCGTAGTTTGCTGCAAAAACCATGAGGATCAATGTCAGTGAGAACCACTCGCCCTCGATCTGAAACGTGCCGTCAGCAAGACGTGTTGCCTTGCTGCCGGGTTTGAGAACGAAGAGGATGGCAGTGGCAGCAATGGCCCCCGCCAGTGTCCCCAGCACGACAGGACCGGCGAAGTGACCGACGACCAGACGCGTGATGGCCAGAAGGGCGAAGATCGCGGCAGGGATCAGGAGGCTTGTGGCATTCACCTGGCGGGTGCGGGTTCGCCGCAAGCCCAGAAAGATCAGCCCGGCGAGGACGAACCAGACCCAGACAGGCGTGTGTGTGATAATTCCAAGGACGAGTTGCATGGCATTGTTTCCGTTCGTTGAAGGTGCAGGGAGCGATTGCTCCGATGCCGCAATCCATCGCCGGAATGCGGTCCATCCTCAAACGAACATGAACGAAACGCCTGTTTTCTTTCGTCAAACAGCGGGTTTTGCAATTCGCGAAGCGCCAATTGACCACGCCGTAACGATTTGGTTTGCCGCTGGAGATCGATTGCAGATCAGTTCTTCTGATCTTCCAGCGCCTGCCGGGCCTTCTCGAAATGCTCCGGCTTCATGCTGGAGCGCACGGCCGTGATGGCCATGGTCAGCACCGCGAGGTCGTCGCTGAAGCCCATGACGGCAATGAAATCCGGAATGATATCAATCGGGCTGACAAAATAGGCAAGCGCCGCGAGCAGGATGCCGCGCACGCGTGTCGGTGTCGTCGGATCGAGTACGCAGAAATAGGCGGCCACCACGTCCTCGCCAAAGGGCAGCGCCCGCACCGCGCGCTTGAAAACGGGCCAGAAGCTGCGCCGCACCTTCTGTTCCTGCCTGCGTTGCGTATCGGGTGTTCCCGGCAGCAGAATTTCACCGTATTTGATGTCGTCCATCACACCATCCTTGCGTCCGAGCCCACGGCTGGCCGTGCGCTCCTCATGTAGTCAGCAGCGCGCCATGATTCAAATTCGATAGTGCGCTTCCGCCCTGTCGATCTCGAGCGCCAGCTGAAAATCCAGTTTCGTCAGACCGCCGGCCGAATGCGTGGTGAGGCGGATTTCCACGGTCGAATAAGAGTTGCTCCAGTCCGGATGATGGTCCAGCTTTTCGGCGGCAAGCGCGCACTGCGTCATGAAGGCGAAGGCTTCAGCAAAGCCATCGAAGCCGAATGTCTTTTCGATGGCGCGTCCCTTGGCATCGAGATTCCAGCCGCTGTGCGACTTGAGTTTTTCTTGCACTTGCGCGGCTTCCAGCTTAACCCGTTCGGTCATCAGGCGTTCCTTTCGCTGACAAAATCAATCTCGATATGAGCTCATGAACCGGGACAAGGATAGCATGTTTCAGCAATCCGTACTCTTCGTTTGCCTCGGCAACATCTGTCGGTCGCCTCTCGCGGAAGGCGTTTTCCGCCACCTTGTCGAGCGCGAAGGGCTCGGCCAATCGATCAGGGTCGATTCAGCGGGCACGGGCAGCTGGCACGTTGGCGATCCCCCGGACCGGCGCTCGATCAAGGTCGCCGCCGATTACGGCATTGATCTGACGATCCTCAGGGGCCGGCAGCTCACCCGGTCTGATTTCACGACCTTCGACCTCATCATCGGAATGGACCGCTCGAACGTTGCGACGATCCTGTCACGCGCCCCGGAAGGGGAGCGTCATCGTGTTCGCCTGTTTGCCGACGTTACCGCAGGCGGTGAATGGGACGTTCCAGATCCCTACTACGGCACGATGGATGATTTCGCAGCCGTCTACCAGATGGTTTCGGACGGATGCATGTCCCTGCTGGGCAAGCTGAAATCGTCGGACGCCTCGCTGAGCGGAAACACCTCTTCGGTGAGATAAGGCCCACCGCCGACGGAATCGCGCGACGAGAGAAGCACGAAACGGGTCACCAAAAAGGGCGCGGTGTAAAAACCCCCGCGCCCTGAAAGATACTGAACCACATCTTCAACCCGTGACGAACGTAGTCGCGCCAGCGTCACGTGCGGCATGAACTTGCGTGGATCCGGTGGCAGACCGATCCTCTGGCAGATGCGTTCGATCTCGCCCTGGAGAGCCGTCATCTCTTCCGATGGCGTCACCCCGGCATAGACCGAATGCGGCTTCTTCGAGCCAAAGGAACCTGTGCCCGACAGCGTGATCGGGAACTCGGGCCGGTCGATGCGGTCGAGCCGATCGACGATTTCGTCGGCGGTGCGGTTGTCCACATCACCGATGAAGCGCAGCGTAATATGGTAGTTTTCGACGTCTATCCAGCGGGCTCCGGGGAGGCCGCCGCGCAACAACGATAGACTCATGGCCGCGTTGCGCGGAATTTCGAGGGCGGTAAACAGTCTCGGCATGGCGAGCTCCCCGAATCTATGACTTCAGCATCCTCAGCGAATCACGCAATTGCGAAAAGAGCAAGACAAAACGCATTTTCCCCTGTGGAACGAAGTATTTCACAGAGTCTGCATATTTGATTTTTCAGGGTGCCAGCTTGGCAAAAAAGGCCTCTGCAGTGGGCAAAAATGCTGCAACTGCGGCATCCACACCCTTGGCATTGGGGTGCATGCCGTCGTCAAGCTTCATATCGGCATGCAGCACATAGGCTTCGACAAACAGCGGATAGAGCGTCAGGTCGTAGGTCTTCGCCAGGTTCGGATAGATCGGGTTGAAGCGTGCCGCATAGTCGGCGCCGAGGTTCGGCGGGGCCTGGATGCCGGCGAGCAGAACAGGGATCTTGCGCGCCTGCAGTCCCTTGACGATGGCATCGAGGTTCCTGGCGGTGTCCTCGGGCGTCAGACCACGCAGAGCATCGTTGGCGCCGAGTTCCAGGATGACGCCGTCCGTTCCGTCGGGGATCGACCAGTCGACGCGCGCCAGGCCATCCGCCGTCGTGTCGCCGGAGACCGACGCGTTTGTGATCGCCACGTCATGGCCCTTGGCCTTGAGTGCCTTTTCGAGTTTTGCCGGGAAGGCATCATCGGCAGGCAGCTGATAGCCGGCCATCAGGCTGTCGCCGAAGGCCACGATGGAAAGCGTTCTGGCGCTCGCGGCAGTGGCCGTGAGCATGGCAGCTGTCATGGCGGCAATCGAAAATGTGACGAAAGCTTTAAATCGCATGTGAGCCTTCCTAAATTGCGAAAATAACGCTTGCCGGGCCCGGCAGACTTGCATTGCTCACATATAAGGCGGTTTTTCGTGACTGAAACCATCATCAGGCTGAAAAAGGCCGACCTGACACTGGGTATCGATGCCGCATCCGTGCATGTCCTGAAAGAAGTCGATCTCGACATCCACCGAGGCCAGTCCGTTGGTATCGTCGGGCCTTCCGGCTCTGGCAAATCCACGCTTCTGATGGTGATGGCCGGCCTTGAGCGCATCGACAGTGGTGAGGTCCATATCGAGGACGCTCCCTTCCATGCATTGTCTGAAGACCAGATTGCGGCCTATCGCGGACGGCGCATCGGGATTGTCTTTCAGTCCTTCCATTTGATCCCCAACATGACGGCGCTTGAAAATGTGGCAGTTCCGCTCGAACTGGCCGGGCGAAGCGATGCATTCGACGTGGCGCGTCGCGAACTGACAGCCGTAGGCCTTGGGGAACGCATGTCGCACTATCCCGGACAGCTTTCGGGCGGCGAACAGCAGCGTGTAGCGATCGCCCGCGCCCTCGCGCCGGATCCGGCGTTGCTGATTGCCGATGAACCGACCGGCAATCTCGATGGTGAAACGGGCCGCCAAATCGCTGATCTGCTTTTCGCCAAACAGGCCGAGCGCGGCATGACAATGCTGCTGGTGACCCACGATCCCGCACTTGCCGCACGCTGTTCGCGTCAGGTCGGCATGCGCTCCGGCCGCATCGAGCATAATTTCGCCGCCGCAGCCGGCATGGTGGATGCATGAACGGCCTCGGTAGTCGGCTTCGACTGTCGCTCCGGCTCGCCGCGCGCGAGATGCGGGGCGGTCTCAGAGGCTTCTATATCTTTCTCGCCTGCATCGCGCTTGGCACGGCCGCGATTGCTGCCGTCAATTCCGTCTCCGGTGCCATCAAGACCGCGATGGGCGAACAGGGACAGACGCTGCTCGCCGGCGACATCCGCTTCGAGATCAACAACCGCGATCCGAAGCCTGAGGAGACGGCCTATTTCTCGTCACTCGGCACGCTATCCGCATCCGATATCGTGCGCTCCATGGCGCGCACCGCTGACGGAAGCGACCAGACGCTGGCCGAAGTGAAGGCGGTCGATCAGGCCTATCCGCTTTATGGTGCGCTTCAGACCAATCCCCAGCTCGACGCTCCCCAAGCCCTTGCCAATATCGACGGCGCGTGGGGGGCGATTGCATCTCGGGATCTTCTCGACCGTCTGAAAGTCAAGGTCGGCGACGGGCTTCAACTCGGCAGTCTGAAGCTCAGGATTGTAGCCGAACTGGTCAAGGAACCGGACTCGCTCTCCGAAGGGTTTGCCTTCGCGCCCCGCCTGTTCATCAGCCGCGAGGCGCTGGCGCAATCCGGTCTGGTGCAGACGGGAAGCCTGATCACGCATGCTTTTCGCGTTCGGTTGACCGACGGTGTGGTCCTGCCGCCGGACTTGAAGAAGTCCGTCGACAAGCAGTTTCCCGATGCGGGCATCCGCATCACAACGCGGGGCAACGCGGCTCCACAGCTCAATGACAGCATTCGCCGTTTCACCGAGTTTCTCACGCTCGTCAGTCTGACAGCCCTGATTGTCGGCGGCTCGGGTGTCGCCAATGCTGTCCGCGCCTATCTCGACAGCAAGCGCGGCGTGATTGCCACCTTCAAGTGTCTTGGCGCTCCTGCATCAACGATCACCCTGATCTACCTGCTGCAGATCATGATGATCGGTGCTGTCGGCATTGTCATCGGGCTGGTTCTCGGCGCCCTTGCTCCGCCGATCGCCAATCATTTTCTAGCCGCGTATCTCCCGGTCGAGACAGGCTTCAAGCTTTATCCGCGCGCACTGATGCTGGCTGCCCTGTTCGGCATTCTGACGGCAGCAGCCTTCGCAATCCTGCCTCTTGGCCGGGCGCGGGAAGTGCCGGCAACTGCACTCTTCCGCGAACAGGGGTTCGAGCCCAGCGGCTGGCCGACGCTTTCCTTTGCGGCATCGGCGGCAGCCACATTCACGGCCATCGGGCTGCTGGCGATCTATGCGGCCGATGAACGCCGGATAGCTGTCTATTTTCTCGCTGGCATTGTCGTTGCCTTCGTCCTTCTGCGACTGGTCGCCGCCGGCATTTCACGGCTCGCTGCCGCAAGCCCATCCTTCCGCTCGCCGGTCATCCGGCTAGCCGTTGGTAACATCCATCGGCCCGGCGCGCTGACCGTGCCGGTCGTGTTGTCCCTTGGACTGGGCCTCATGCTTCTCGTTTCGCTCGCCCTGATCGACAGCAATCTGCGGCGCGAACTGCAGGGCAATATGGCGGTGCGGGCACCGGATTTCTTCTTCGTCGATATCCAGAGCCGCGATCTCTACGGGTTCGAAAAACTCGTCAAGGCAGAGGCGCCTTCAGGTCGCCTGACGGAGGTGCCGATGCTGCGTGGCCGTATTCAGGCTCTGAACGGGACCGACGTTTCGAAGATCAAGGCGCCGGAAAGCGTCAAATGGGTTCTGAACGGTGATCGTGGCATCACCTATGCCGAAAGCCTGCCAGACAATGCGAAGCTCAACGAAGGCCAGTGGTGGCCCGCCGATTACAAGGGCGAGCCGCTGGTTTCCTTCTCGGCGCAGGAAGCCCGTGATCTTGGCCTCAAGGTCGGTGATACGGTAACCGTCAATGTTCTCGGCCGCCAGATCACCGCCCGGATCGCCAATCTTCGCGAAGTTGACTGGCGCTCCATGGGCATCAACTTCGTGATGGTTTTCACGCCCTCGACCTTCAAGGGCGCGCCCCATGCCTGGATCGCAACACTTTCGGATGCCGGCGCTGATGGCGACGCGGCCAATGCGGTGGTCCACGCCGTCACAAATGCCTATCCCGGCATTTCAACGGTCAATGTGAAGGACGCGATCGGAACCGTCACCCAGATCACGGCCCAGATTGCGCTGGCGATCCGCGTTGCGGCAAGTGTCGCGCTCGTCTCCTCGATCCTTGTCCTGGCGGGCGCGCTTGCGGCAGGTAATCGCGCGCGCATCCATGATGCGGTCGTCCTGAAAACACTTGGTGCGACCCGACGCACGCTGATTTCCGCATTCGGCCTGGAATACGCGCTTCTTGGTTTCGCCACTGCCGTCTTTGCGCTCATTGCGGGCGGAGGCGCCTCCTACGCGGTCGTGCACCTTTTGATGACGCTCGACTGGCATTTTGATCCGTGGACGGCGCTGTTGACGGTCGTGGCATCGCTGGTGATTACGGTTGGGGCCGGTCTTGCCGGAACATGGCGGGTCCTTGGCCAGAAGGCCGCGCCAGTGCTCAGGGAGCTTTGATCCCAGGCGGCCTTTGTTTGACAGACCGCGTCGTCGCGCCGCGCCTGATGACAGGAATTTTAGGTGCTGCGCTCTTGCGGAGTCCAAACTGGCATATCATATTCAAGTTCAACATGGCTTGGATTGCCGATAAACGTGCGTTTTCCGCCATGTCTTTCGGGCATTTTGCCCCCAAGAGAGGAAACAATGGCTGAACTTCGCAACTTCCAAAACCGGACGCAGACCGGCGTGATGATTGATGAGGGCCTTCGCAGCTACATGCTGAGGGTCTACAATCTCATGATGTTCGGCGTCGCGATCACGGGTGTCGCCGCTTACGTGACAACGCTCCTGACCACGACCAATGACCCGTCGCAGGCTGCAGCTCAGCTTGGCGGTGGCGTGATGCTGACGAGCCTGGGTGTCGCAATCTATTCGTCGGCCCTTCGCTGGGTTGTCATGCTGGCGCCGCTGGCGCTCGTCTTCTTCCTGAGCTTCCGTATTCATACGATGAGCGTGTCGGCCGCCCAGGGGACATTCTGGGCCTATGCAGCGCTGCTCGGCGTGTCGCTGTCGTCGATCCTGCTCGTCTACACGGGCGCTAGCATCGTGCAAACGTTCTTCGTGACGGCCGCCTCCTTCGGCGCGCTCTCGCTCTACGGCTACACGACCAAGCGTGACCTGTCGGGCATGGGTTCGTTCATGGTAATGGGTCTGTTCGGCATCATCATCGCGTCCATCGTCAACATTTTCCTGAAGTCCTCTGGTCTTGATTTCGCCATCTCGATTATTGGTGTTCTGGTCTTCGCCGGCCTGACCGCCTGGGATACGCAGAAGATCAAGGAAATGTATTTCGAAGCTGATGACGTCGTGACCGCTGGCCGCAAGGCCGTCATGGGTGCGCTGACGCTCTACCTCGACTTCATCAACCTCTTCCTGTTCCTGTTGCGCTTCCTTGGCAACAACCGCAATTGATCAGGACCGGTTTCCGGTTATATGAAGAAGGCGGCCCGCAAGGCCGCCTTTTTTGTTCCGGGAATTCTGCCATGGCATTTTCAATCCGCAGCGCCGAAACGCGCGACCTCGCCGACCTCACCGCGATCTATCGCGAGTCCGTTCTGAACGGCACGGCGACCTACGAGATCGACCCGCCGGACGAGGATGAAATGCGCAACCGGTTGCAGACAATCACCGGGCGCGGCTATCCCTACATCGTCGCAGAAGACGACAAGGGTGTTGTCCTGGGCTACGCCTATGCCTCAGCCTTCCGCATGCGCTCGGCCTATAACTGGCTGGTCGAGGATTCCATCTATCTCTCTCCCGCAGCCCGCGGGCAGGGGATCGGCCTGGCCTTGCTCAAGGAACTGCTGGTTCGCTGCGAAGCACTCGGATTCCGCCAGATGGTTGCAGTCATCGGGGGCGCCAGCCCCGCATCGATCGGCGTGCACCGCGCGGCCGGGTTCGAAATGTCGGGAACGATCAAGGCTACGGGTTTCAAGCACGGCCAATGGCTTGATACCGTCTTCATGCAGATCGAGCTGGGCGAGGGCGCGTCAACGCTGCCCGATCTGGAAACCTATCCGGGAAATCTGAAATAAAGGCGGACGTCAGGTCTCGACGAGCTTCAGGGTCTTGTCGAAAACCTTCAGGACCTGCTTGAGGTCCTGACCGCGCTTCAGCACCTTGCCGGCCGTGTTGACGACACTGAAGGCGCCCTGCTTGTTGGCAAGGCGCGGGTCCTTGATGATCTGGAAGAGCGGCATTTCGCCGGCACGCTTGAACACCGAGAAAACCGCAATGTCACGCATGTGGTCCAGCGCATAGTCGCGCCATTCACCCTCGCCAACCATGCGGCCGTAAATCCACAGGATCATATCCAGTTCACGGCGGTGGAAGGTGACCGGCAGCGGGTCGCGGGCGCTCTTGTATTCCCGCAGATCGACAACATCGGCTGCACCCTGACGGCTGTTGCCATCACGCTGCAAATCGGCCCGCTGTAAATCCGGTTGATCACTCACCAGCAACTCCCGTTCCATGACGAATTGATGTCAGTTTGCCTGACTCTGCTCAAATTGCAAGCAGTCACTCCGCCCGGAGCGCCCCGTCGCCTTGCGAGATTGTCAGGTTCCGGAAGCCATGATCTTGGCTGCACCGAGGATCGGTCCCGGCTCTCCATTGGGCCCGGTCTGTTGCAGCAGCACGGCGCAACCGTCATATTCGCTGACATCCATGACCGACATCGGGATCTTGAGGTTCATCGCCTCGCCCTTCCACATGCCGATGGTTTCGACATCCGTCACGCTGTTCAGATAGTCGAATGTCTTGCCGGCGTTTTCGCCGCGCGTGACGGTAACGGTCTGGTACCGCTTGAAATAGGCCACGACCACATCGCCGGTGCCCTTGCCTGCGCCGACCGAGATATCGAGCTCCTTCCCGGTTCGCGATGCCGTTACAGGCACGCTCAACCCCTGACCGGCGGCATTCATGTTGGCGATGCCGCCTTCAATGGCTCCGAGGTCGGCACCGTTGACATCGGTTCGACCATTGATGATCGCCTGGGGCGTGTAGACATTCGATCGGCCGATCGTCGTCGCGTAGCCATATTGCCGGCTGGTGTTCTGTTTCGAACTCAGCGTATCCGCCCAGCCGAGATAATTCCAGTAATCGACGTGGTAGGCGAGAGCGACCACGTCACCCTTCTTGATCAGCTTTTCGAGCGCAGCATCGGCCGGCGGGCAGGAACTGCACCCCTGCGACGTAAAGAGTTCCACGACGCCACTTGGCATGGCTGCGTCTCCGGCAAAAGCCGGACCAGCCAACAACATGAGCAGCAGGATGAATTTCCGCATCTATTGAGCACTTTCACAGAAAACGCGTGATTTTCATTATATTAGAGTTTCTGCTCCTCAAATCGAAATCACAATGGGGTGAGCCGTGCGTGCATTGCGCCGCGAGACCCTTCATGCATGTGCAAAACGGTCTCTCCACGCGGGCTGGCTCCCCGGCTGGGGCAGTGCGCTCGCCGCATGCACCCCTCGTGCAACAGCCCGGGCCATCACGATCGTGGCAAGGTGGCAGAGTTCCATATAGTCGGCTGGACCGGTGAGCGGTTTCTCACCCGTTGCCGCGGAAAACACAGTATCACCATCGGCCGGAAGATGTGCGGGAAAGATCGCCCGCGCAAATCCGTCATGCGCCATGATGGCAAGCCTGTGCGCCTGCGCCTTTGTCAACGTTGCGTCGGTTGCAATCACACCGATGGTCGTCGATGTCAGGTTAAGCCCCTTGATCCTGAGCGCCGTGTCCTGTTCGGCAAATGCATCCGGCAAGCCAAGGCCGCCAAACTCGCTGTCTTTCTCAAAAGGGGATGCCCAGAAATGCGGGCCTTCGCCAACGAGAACCGAACCGAGTGCATTGACCGCAACGATCGCGCCGACTGTCAACCCGTTGCGGGTTGTTGCCGAGGCTGAGCCCAGACCACCCTTGACCGTTGCAGTCGTTGCGCCCGTTCCCGCGCCTTTGGTGCCAAGGTCGAATGCACCGCTTCGCGCGGTTTCGTACGCAGTCAGGCCCATATCGCGATAGGGCGCGTGCAGGCCCCAGTCCTTGTCGCCACCGTTCAGCAGATCCATGAGGATTGCCTGCGGTACGATCGGCACACGCGTGTCGCCGACGACAAAGCCACGACCCGCGGCGCGCAGTCCGGACTGGACACCACCGGCCGCATCAAGGCCAAAGGCCGACCCGCCGGAAAGCACGAAGGCATCGACCTGTTCGACGAGCATGGATGGATCGAGCAGCGACGTATCCCGCCCGCCGGGCGCACCGCCGAGGACGATGCCCGAGGCCGTCGCGGGCTTGTCGAACACGATCGCTGTCACGCCTGATCCGAGCGCAAGATCGGTCGCGTGGCCGACAGAGACGCCTGCGATATCTGTGATGAGATTGAGCATGTCGGCCTCGCTTTTCTGCCAGATAAGACCACGCCAGGCCGCACGATGAAAGGGCGAAATCAATCGGCAAAGACTGGAATTTTTCCGCCGTGCCTGCTATGCGCCTCCAAGTTCAGGCAGGAGCGCGCGCGATGTTTCAGAATACCTTCCCCAGCAAGGATGTCATGGCCAACCTGATGGCGAAGATGCTCTGGGAGATCAAGGCTGTCCACTTCCGCCCTGAAGACCCCTACAAACTCGCGTCAGGCATGCGCAGTCCTGTCTATATCGATTGCCGGAAGCTGCTTTCCTATCCGCGGGTCCGCTCGGCCATCATGGATTTTGCCGCTGCAACGCTTCTCTCCGAGGCCGGTTTCGAGCGCTTCGACTGCATCGCGGGCGGGGAAACGGCAGGCATTCCTTTTGCGGCGCTTCTTGCGGATCGTCTGGCGCTGCCGATGATCTACGTGCGCAAGCAGCCGAAGGGCCATGGGCGCAACGCGCAGATCGAAGGCAACATGCCGGAAGGCGCACGTGTCCTCGTCATCGAGGATCTGACGACGGCGGGCGGCTCGATGTTCACCTTCATCGAGGCGGTGCGCAAGGCTGGCGGCATGGTTGATCACGGCATGGCTCTCTTCTTCTACGGTATCTTCCGCGAGGCCGAGCAGCGGTTCACAAATGGTGGCGTTCAACTGCACCACATCGCGACCTGGCGCGAGGTTTTGGCCGTTGCCCGCGAGCAGAAGCTTTTCGAAGACGACAAGCTTGCATCCGTCGAAGCCTTCCTCAACGCACCGCTGAAATGGTCTGCTGATCACGGCGGCGTGTCGGAATTGCCGACTGCTTGATCATGAAGCCATTGGCTTTTTGGGTGAAAAAAGCTAAATCGATTGAAATAACATCTCTTGGAGTCATGCCATGATCATCTGCTGCGGCGAAGCCCTGATCGATATGCTGCCGCGCGAAACGACGCTCGGCGAAGCGGCCTACGCACCCTATGCAGGTGGCGCGATCTTCAACACCGCGATTGCGCTCGGTCGCCTCGGCATCGAGACATCGTTTTTCACCGGTCTTTCCGATGACATGCTTGGCGACGTGCTGCGCGACACGCTCAAGGCCTCCGGCGTCGACTATTCGCCGTGCGCAATCTCCTCGCGTCCGACGACGGTTGCCTTCGTCAAGCTGGTCAACGGCTCGGCGACCTATGCCTTCTATGATGAAAACACCGCGGGCCGCATGATTACCCGCAAGGACCTTCCCGCCCTCGGCGACGATTGCGAAGCCATGCACTTTGGCGCAATCAGCCTCATCCCAGACCCCTGCGGCGATGCCTACGAAGCGCTTCTCCTGCGCGAGGCCGGCAAGCGGGTGATCTCGCTCGACCCCAATATTCGCCCCGGCTTCATCAAGGACAAGGAAGCCCATATGGGCCGCATCAAGCGCATGGCGGCACAGAGCGACATTGTGAAGTTTTCCGATGAGGACCTCGAATGGTTCGGCATGGGTACCGATCACGCAGCACTCGCAGCCCACTGGCTCAACCACGGTGCCAAACTCGTGATCATCACCCGGGGCGCCGACGGCGCTGACGGCTACACGCAGAACTTCAAGGTCTCCGTGCCGAGTGAAAAGGTCACCGTGGTCGACACGGTCGGCGCGGGAGACACGTTTGACGCGGGCGTTCTCGCATCGCTCAAGATGAAGGGCCTGCTGACAAAGTCGCAGGTTGCCTCACTTGGTCAGGCCGATGTGCATGACGCGCTTGCGCTTGCAGCCAAGGTTGCTGCAGTCACGGTGTCACGCGCAGGCGCAAACCCACCGTGGGCCAGTGAAATCGGGCTCTAAGCCACTCGGAAAATGACAACTTCGCGCGTTCAATGCAGTGTGCTGCACTGACGGCATTCATTTCTGACTTGCCGGGATGTTCTGCTTGAGCAGGGATAGGCTTTCGTGAAGCGGCGGCAAGTCGCCCCTGATCGTCTTCCAGACAATTTCCAGGTCTACCTTGTCATATCCGTGAGATAAGCGGTTTCGCATCGTGTAGAGCACCAGCCATGGAATTTCCTCATGCTGGGCGGCGAAATCAGGCACTGCGCGCACGATCTTGTTTGCCGCTTCTCCGATAATCTCGATGTTTCGGATCACCGCATCCTGCACCAATTCGCTTTTCAGGAAACCTGCCTCATCGAGGTCCGCGGTATACCGCTCTATGCGTTCGAGGGCTTCAAGCATATGATCAAGGTAGTCCAGAACGCGTAGCGCTTTGGTCATACCGGGATCGCCTCCTCAAGGATGCGGCTGCGAAAAACATCCGGCAAGGCGCGCGGCGTCAGAACATCGACTGATACACCGAGCAGGCGTTGCAATTCGACCTGGATTGTTGCGACATCCATCAGGGTCGTTTCGGGCGTTGGGTCAATCAGAATATCGAGATCGCTGCCCTCGGTATCTCGTCCGTGCAAAACCGATCCGAAAACGCGCGCGTTGCGAGCGCGATGAGATTCCACCACGCGCCGGATAGCGGCGCGATTCGACGCCAAGGCTTCAGAAGGTTTCATCTCTTCACCTGCTCGGACAAAATCCACATCCACTTATATCAGAACTCAACCTCAAGCTCGACCATTTCTGCAGGCTCGGCTTCCGCGCCGGCAATCCATTCCTGCATCATCGGCCAGGCGAAGATATGGTCGCAATAGGCCTTGAGCGCGGGTTCCAGTTCGACCGCATAGGTGACGAAGCGCGAGCAGACGGGCGCGAACATGGCATCTGCCATGGTGGGCGTTGCGCCAAAGAGCCACGGGCCACCATATTTGCTCAGGCATTCCGACCAGATTTCCTTGACGCGCTCAACGTCCGGGCGCGCGCCCGAGAAAATCTTGAAGCTCTGGTAACGGGTTCGAATGTTCATCGGAAGCGCCGAACGCATGTTCTGGAAGCCGGAATGCATTTCACCGCAGACAGCGCGGCAATGCGCGCGCGCGGCCTGATCAAAGGGCAAGAGGCCAGCTGAGGGCGCCCATTCGTTCATGTATTCGGCGATCGCCAGCGTGTCCCAGACCGTGACCACGCCATGCGTGAGACGCGGCACCAGCACGGATGGCGACAGCAGGAGAAGCTCCTTGCGGTTTTTCTCGTCCGGCGGGGCCATGACTTCCGTGAATTCAAGGCCGGTCATCTTGCAGAGCAGCCAGCCTCTCAGCGACCAGGACGAATAGTTCTTGGAGGAAATTGTCAGTTCTGCTGATAGCATGGTCACGTTACTCCATGGACCGTCAAACTTGGTCATCGACGTTTAGGCTCTGGTCAGTGATCCAAAAATGCACTAGCTTTTTGCAATGCACAAGAAGGAGCATCAATCCTTATGCTTTATCAGGCCTATCAGTTTCAGGATGACTTGATTGGGCCCTTCCGCCGGATTGCCAAATTCTGGATGCGGATGGGCAATTGGGGCGTTGGCCCGCTCACCAAGGAAATCAACCAGCAATTTCTGGCGGCGCTTGAGCTCGTCTCGCGCTTTGAATTGACCCACACCCGACCTGAATTCGGGATCACCGAGGTCATGACCGGCAATCAGCTGGCCAAAGTTCGCGAGGAGGTGGCGCTTGAGCTCCCTTTCGGCAATCTGCTGCATTTCGCCAAGGATATCGATGCGCGCCAGCCAAAGGTGCTGGTTGTCGCGCCGCTTTCTGGCCACTTCTCGACGCTGCTTGCAGGGACAGTGAAGACGCTTCTGCAGGACCATGACGTCTACATCACCGATTGGGCCAACGCGCGCGACGTGCCGGTCTCGGAAGGCGCTTTCGGCGTCGAAGACTACATCACCTATCTCATCCGCTTCCTGGAGGAGATTGGCCCCGGGGCACATATCCTGGCTGTCTGCCAGCCGTGTGTGCAGGCGCTTTGCGCGGTCTCCGTCATGTCGGAAGAAAATCATCCCGCAACGCCGAAGACCATGACGTTGATGGCAGGGCCTATCGATCCGCGCGAAAGCCCGACAGAGGTGAACGAACTGGCGGTCAAGAAATCCCTGGAATGGTTCGAGAATTCCATGATTTCGGCCGTTCCCTATCGGTTCAGGGGTGGTGGTCGCAGGGTTTATCCGGGGTTCCTGCAGCTGATCGCCTTCATGTCCATGAACATGGAACGCCACAAAAAGGCGCATGCCAGGCTTTATGATCACATCGCCAAGGGCGAGGCGAAGGAAGCAGAGAAGATCAAGACCTTCTATGACGAGTATTTTGCGGTGCTCGATCTGACGGAAGAGTTCTATATCGAGACGATCGATCGCATCTTCCAGAAGGCGGAGCTGGCGACGGGCGACTTCACCTATATGGGCCGCCCGGTCAATCCCGGCGCAATCCGCAAGACCGCACTTCTGACTGTCGAAGGCGGTCGCGATGACATCTGCGCGCTCGGGCAGACGGCGGCAGCGCACGATCTTTGCAATTCACTGCGCCCACATCTCAAGCGCCATCATCTGCAGGCCAATGTTGGACACTACGGCGTGTTCAATGGCCGCCACTGGAACAATGAAATTTATCCCGTGGTGCGAAATCATATTCTGATGATGGAGTGAAACTCTGGTCGATCTCCTGCCTCGCGGAGGAGATCGACGCTGGCGCGGACTTTACTCAGCGCGGGCCTTGAGGGATGCAACAAGCCCGGCGGTCGAGGAGTCCAGACCATCCGTGCCCTTTGTCCCCTGTACGACAGGCAGCAGGCCGGTTGCGAGTTCCTTGCCAAGTTCCACGCCCCACTGGTCGAAGGAATTGATGCCGAACATCACGCCTTCAACGAATACGCGGTGTTCGTAGAGTGCGATCAGGCGGCCCAGCGCGAACGGCGTCAGCTTGTCGTAGACCATGGTGATCGACGGACGATTGCCGGTGAAGACACGATGCGGCGCAATCTTTTCCGCCTCATCCTCCGCCCATTTCTGGGCAATGAGCTGTGCCTTGGCTTCCGCCTTGGTGCGGCCCTTCAGAAGCGCTTGGCTCTGCGCAAGGCAGTTCGACATCAGCAATTCCTGCTGGTGGCGGAGATCCGGCTCGAAGCCGTTGGCCGCGATCATAAACTCGACCGGAACGATGTCCGTGCCCTGATGCAGCAGCTGGAAGAAGGCATGCTGGCCGTTTGTGCCGGGCTCGCCCCAGACGACCGGGCCGGATGCACCGTCAACGGGATCGCCTTCGATGATGACGCCCTTGCCGTTCGACTCCATGTCGAGCTGCTGCAGGTAGGCGGCAAAGCGCGACAGCCGCTGGTCATAGGGGATGACAGCGCGCGAGGTGTAGCCCAGGACATTGCGCTGATACCAGCCGACCATGCCGAGCAGCATGGGCAGGTTCTTGGAGAATGGCGCCGAGCGGAAATGCTTGTCCATCGCGAAGGCGCCGTCCAGAAACGCGCCGAAATTCTCGCGACCGATGGCGATCATCAGCGGCAGGCCGATCGCCGACCAGATGGAATAACGCCCGCCGACCCAGTCCCAGAACCCGAAGACGCGTGCGGCATCAATGCCGAAGGCTGCGACCTTGTCGAGGGCCGTGGAAACCGCGGCGAAGTGATGCCCGACCGCTGCCTCGCCAAGCTTGCCGGCGATAAAGGCGCGCGCGGTCTTTGCATTGGTCATGGTTTCGATGGTGGTGAAGGTCTTGGATGCAACGATGAAGAGCGTTGTCTCGGCATCGAGGAGCTTCAGGGTGTCGGCAATATGCGCGCCATCGACGTTGGACACGTAATGGCAGCGTGGCCCGTCATGGAACGGCGCCAGCGCCAATGTCGTCATGGCCGGGCCAAGATCCGAGCCGCCGATACCGATGTTCACAACGTCGGTAAAATTCTTGCCCGTTGCGCCCCTGATCGCGCCGCTGCGGATGGCGTCGGAAAACGCGCCCATCGCTTCGAGGACGCCATTGACGTCAGGCATGACATCCGCCCCATCCACCACGACCGGCGTATTGGCGCGATTTCTGAGCGCGGTGTGAAGCACGGCGCGCTTTTCAGTGAGATTGATCTTCTCGCCGGTAAACATCGCCTCGCGCTTGGCGGCGACGCCAGCCTCTTCGGCTGCCTTTGCCAGCAGCGACATGATCGGCTGGTTGATCGCCGTCTTCGAGAAGTCGATCAACAGATCGTCGAGCGCAACGCTGAAGTTTGAGAAGCGTCCAGAGTCCGAGGCAAAGGCGCTGCGGATATCCGTTGCATGTGTGGAGGCGGCAGTTTCACGAAGGGCCTGAACGATTGCATTCATCACTATTCTCCACACCAGGGGTCACGAGTACGGATCAACCGTGCCGCGGCACAAGGTCGAAGGATCGTACTCCCAAACGATCATATCAGAGAGCAGGCCATATTGGATGTGGCCAGGCTTTCCTTTCGACACGTCTGCAGAGCGAGATTTGCAGCCGTCCGACCGGCATTCTTTAAGACAATAATCGATTTAAATAAAGCCGCTCCTTGGAAATCGTCGAGGCCCGCATCAGGACAAAAAAATCCCCGGTCGATGATCGGCCGGGGATATTTTTCAAGATGCGCGGTTTGGGCGCTGTGCGTCAGTCGATGTCGGTTTCGGCGGCAAGGGCCTTCACGAGCTCGACGATCTTGCGGCGAACCTTCGCGTCCGAAATCTTGACGAAAGCGCGGTTCAGCTGAAGTCCTTCGGATGACGACAGGAAGTCTACCACGTAGTTCGAGCTGGAGGCTTCGGCAAAGCCGGATGCCGTCGTGCCGCTGTCACCCGGTGCATCCTCGAAGAAGAACGAGACGGGCACGTTCAGGATGTTCGAAATGTTCTGAAGACGGCTCGCACCTACACGGTTCGTGCCCTTCTCATATTTCTGAATCTGCTGAAATGTAATGCCAAGGCTTTCGCCGAGCTTTTCCTGGCTCATTCCGAGCATCGTGCGACGAAGCCGGATACGGCTGCCGACATGGATGTCGATCGGATTTGGCTTTTTCTTATTAACGACCATTTCTAAGTCCTGACTAGTGAAAGTGTTGTCCCAGCCGCCCAAACTGCCTTCTCAATGAGGCTTTTATTCGCCCATTGGGTGAATACCGGATTTCGTATGTGTGCTCCGGTAGGTTACGGAGGCACTATGCCTTTTCAGGGGTTTCTGGTCAATTCTTAAAGGAAATAAAACTAACGCGTGAAAAAATTGCAATCAGCAAAATTACTGCGCTCAACAACCAAAAGTTAATTTCTCGGGCTCTAGCGTTCAGACCTGGCACAGAATTAAGTGTAAAAGTTGTATCGACTACGCCTTTTGTATAAAGTTTTGCCCCTGAAATAATTTCGCCGTTTGCTGCAATAATTGCGGAAATACCGCTGTTGGCACTGCGAATCATCGGCAAACCAAGTTCAACTGCTGTAACTTGAGCCTGATGGAAGTGTTGATAAGGACCAGGTGTGCGGCCGAACCACATGTCATTGGTGAGATTGACGAGCGCCGATGCACGCTGCACGTCGGTTGTAATCTCGTTGGGAAAGATCGCTTCGTAGCAGATCAGAGGGTAGAAGGCGCGGCCGCCTGCCACCGTCAAAAGGTTGTGTGTCGGTGCCGAGGAATATCCGCCGGGCAGTGCGGCGATCGTGTCGAGACCGAGGCTCATGAGAAGGTTCGTGAAGGGCAGGTACTCTCCAAAGGGAACGAGATGCACCTTGTCGGCTGCTGAAACGATCTGGCCTTCGCTGTCGAAGGCATAAACCGAGTTGTAGTAGCGCTTGGCCGTCCCCGGGCCTCCGTCCTCGGCGCGAACCGTTCCGGCAATCAGTGTCTGATTGGGATCGAGAGCTTCGGCAATATGGGCAAAGGCGTCCTGCTTTTCGGTCAGGATGAAAGGTATGGCGGTCTCGGGCCAGAAGACGATTTCCGGTTTCTTCTGGTTCTTCGGCGGCGGTGCCTTTGTCAGCTTGAGCAATTCATCGAAGATGCGGTTGCGGCTTTCATCCGTGGTGCCGTCGTCGACGGGGGTCACCGGTTGAACAAGCCTGACTGTGATTTCAGGGCCCGTGCGTTTGTCGAATTCTCGCTGAGACCAGTACCCGTAGCCGAAATCGGCAGCCAGAAGCAGGCCGGCGAGAACGATGCCGAGTTTTGCTCCACGGCCGGACCCCAGGAGTGCGGGCACGGAAAAGATGAAAACGGCAAGCACCGTCATGCCTTCCACACCGATCAGCCTGACGGGCTGCATCATCATCGGAACCGGCATGGCCGTGTATCCGATTGCATTCCACGGGAACCCGGAAAAGAGGAAGCTGCGCAGCCATTCGAGAATCCCGAACGCGACTGCAAGCGCTGCGATGCGCCCGATATTGTCGGGCCAGAGAATGCGCGCCAATGCCGCTGCTATGCCGTAGAAGATGGCCAGGAATGCCGGCAGTCCCGTGATGGCCAAAGGTATCGCCCAGAGGTATTCCTGATCCGACAAAATTCCCTCGGCAAGCCACCAGAGGCCGGCGACAAAATAGCCGAAGCCGAAGAGCCAGCCGATGCCGAACGGCGCTGCGAAGCGGCTGATGATCCCGCCGCCAGGACTGGCCGCAGCCCCATCCAGAAGCCAGACGAGCAAGGGAAACGCGACGAACATCGCCGCAAAGATATTGAACGGTGGAAGCGCCAGCGCGCCGATTGCACCTGCAAGAATGGCAATGAAGGCCCGCCTCAGGCCCCAGCTCAAGATTACGCCGTTTGCCAGTCTTTCCATCAGCCCTTCATCCATAATGACAAGGCCGGGCACGCGGCTGCTCCGCGTGCCCGGCGACCAGATCGTCGAAGTCGAGGCTTAATCTATGTTTGCAGGCTTGCCCGGACCTGCCGGTTGAACCGCCATGGGTTCCAGTTCCTGATCGGACTTGTTTTGCACCCGCCGGCGCGGTGCAATGCGCTTGCGGGTGATGCGGACCTTCTTGATGCGACGCGGATCGGCTTCCAGAATCTGGAATTCGAAGCCGGGTAGCGCCTGCACCAGCTCGCCGCGAACGGGGATGCGCCCGAGTTCGGCGAAGATGAGCCCTCCGATCGTGTCGGCATCCTCGAGCTGCTCCCGGATGTCGAAATCCTGACCGATGATTTCGGCCATTTCTTCAAGCTCGGCGCGGGCATCGGCAATGAAGACGTCGTCCGACGTCTTGCGGATCATGACTTCGTCATCATCATGCTCGTCCTCGATGTCGCCGACCACCATCTCGACAATGTCTTCAAGCGAAACGAGGCCATCGGTGCCGCCATATTCGTCGATAACCAGAGCCATCTGTATGCGCGAGGCCTGCATACGCGCCATCAGGTCGGAGGCGAGCATGGATGGTGGAACGAAGAGCAGCTGGCGAATGATGCCGGTGTCGGCGACCGGCTTGCCAAGATCGACGCGGCCGAGGTCGAACGCAGCCTTCGGCGTGCGAGGCACCGGCTTGTCGGCAGCCTCTGCTGCAGCGGCTTCCGCCTTCTGGGCTGCAGCTGCACGGGTAGACGTGCGCCGCTTGTTGCGCGCCTGTTTCATCACCCATGAGAGAAGGTCACGGATATGCACCATGCCGCGCGGATCATCGAGCGTGTCGCAGTAGACAGGCATGCGCGAACGGCCGGACTCTTCAAAGAGCACCATCAGTTCGCCAACCGTGATCGTCTGATCGACCGCCTCGATATCGGCGCGGGGCACCATCACGTCCTCGACGCGAACTTCGCGGAAGCGCAGGATGTTGTGCAGCATCGCCCGTTCGCTGGGCGAAAAGGTTGTGTTGCTTTCGGAGTCCGTCAGAAGGGCGTCGGCAATGTCCTCGCGCAGGCTCGAGCCATTGCTCGGCTTGAAGAGGCGCGCGGCCCATGACTTCAGCGGGTTGGAGCTGCTGCGGGTTTGGCCGGAGGGACTACTGCCATCCTCCGAAGCGGCCTGGGCCGGCATATCGCCACCCGTTGCCTTTGCATTATCGGTAATATCGCTCATTGGTTCCAGGTGTTATGAGGGGTCGGTTCCTGCGTACGGATCAGGCAATCCTAGCCCTGCCAAAATCTTGGTCTCGAGACCTTCCATAATCACGGCTTCATCTTCAACCATGTGATCATAGCCGAAAAGATGCAGAAAGCCATGCACGAGAAGGTGGCTCAGATGCATATCGAATGACTTTTCGAGGTCGATAGCCTCGCGTTCAATCGTTTCGCGCGCAAAAATGATGTCGCCCAGCATGGGACCGGGCTTGCCGCCAGGCGCAAGCGGAAAGGCCGGAAAGGACAGCACGTTCGTCGGCTTGTCCTGGCTGCGCCACTCGGCATTGATCTCGCGGATCGCCGCGTCATCGGTGAAAAGCAGTGAAACCTCGATCGGGTTCTTCGGAAAAGGCTGGCCCTCGTGTTCGGCCAGATATGCTTCCGCTGCGGCGAGAACAGGCTCGCAAAATGCAAGAAGACTGGCCTCGTCGGGCCAGCCTTCGGTTTCAATACTGATCTGTATGTCCAGCAAAGATATTAAGGTCCAGTTTCGCTATCGCCGCCTTCTTGCGCCGCGTGTTCTGCGTCATAGGCGTTGACGATGCGCCCGACAAGGGGATGGCGCACGACGTCTACCTCACGGAAGCGCACGATGGACACGCCTTCGACGCCTTTCAGGATGCGCAGAGCCTCGACCAGACCGGACTTGACGCCGCGCGGCAGGTCGATCTGGCTTGGGTCGCCGGTGATGATCATGCGGCCCTTCTCGCCGAGGCGGGTCAGAAACATCTTCATCTGCATGGAAGTCGTGTTCTGCGCTTCGTCGAGAATGATCGCCGCATTGGAGAGCGTGCGCCCACGCATGAAGGCGAGCGGCGCAATTTCTATCACGCCCGCAGCAATCGCGCGTTCGACCTTGTCGCCGGGCATCATGTCGTAGAGTGCGTCGTAGAGCGGCCGCAGATAGGGATCGACTTTTTCCTTCATGTCGCCCGGCAGGAAGCCGAGGCGCTCGCCCGCTTCCACGGCAGGCCGCGAGAGGATGATCTTTTCGACCGAGCCGCGCTCCAGCAGCTGGGCAGCGTGCGCAACTGCAAGATAGGTCTTGCCAGTACCCGCCGGGCCTGTGCCGAAGACCAGTTCCGAACGCTCGAGCGCACGAATATAGGCGTCCTGCGTCGGGGTGCGTGCCGCAATCGTCTTCTTGCGGGTGGAAATCTGCGCCATTGTCAATTTGGCTTTGCGCTCCATGGTTGGTAGCGTCAGCTGGTCGTCGGCGGCCACCGCCATGCGGATCGCACCCTCCACATCGGAGGTCTCGACAGTTCCACCGCGCTGCAGCCGTTCGTAAAGGTAGTCCAGCGCGCGGCGCGCCTGGTTGGTGGCCTGAATGTCACCCGAGATCGAAACCGAATTTCCACGCGCCCTGGCGTCGATCTTCAGACGTTCCTCGATCAGCTTCAGATTTTCGTCAAACTGCCCGAACAACTCGCTCGCAAAGCGGTTGTTTTCGAACGTCAGCACGAAATGATTGGCATCCATGGCAGGCGAGCGGGATTGACGCGACGAGGGCGGCACCATTTCGTGTGTGTTCAAGCGGTCGGGCTCCATGCGCCCGGCCCTTCAGTCGTCCGCCACCTCGGCAAACAAACTGTTTGGACCGGCTTTGGTGATTCTCACCTTTATAATGTCACCTATTTTCAGATTGTCACCGGTTTTCGTGCGCTGCACACTGACATTGACCGGCTGGAGCCAGGGGGACCGGCCAACGAGCTGGCCCGGCTCACGGCCCGGCTTCTCCAGAAGCAGGTCGATTTCCTTGCCGACGCAGCGCGCAGCAAAATCGCGCTGCTGGCTGAACAGCAAGGTCTGCAGGCGATCGAGTCGCTCGGATTTCACCTGTTCCGGAACATGGTCTTCCATGTCGGCGCCGGGGGTGCCGGGACGCGGCGAATACTTGAATGAAAAGGCCTGTGCATAACCCACCGCTTCGATGAGACGCATCGTGTCCTCGAAGTCTTCGTCCGTCTCGCCCGGAAAACCGACGATGAAATCACCGGAGAGGGCAAGCTCGGGATTGGCCGTCCGCACGCGCTTGACCAGCGCAATATAGTCGGCGGCCGTATGCTTGCGGTTCATGGCCTTGAGGATACGGTCGGAGCCTGACTGAACGGGCAGATGGAGGTAGGGCATCAGCTTGGGCTGGGTTGCATGAACCGCAATCAGCGCGTCGTCCATGTCACGCGGATGGCTGGTCGTGTAGCGAAGCCGCGCCAGCCCTTCGATTTCAGCCAGTCGGTTGATCAGTTCGGCAAGCCCGATCTCTGTACCGCTGCCATCCTTGCCGTGCCAGGCGTTGACGTTTTGGCCGAGCAGCGTGATCTCGCGCACTCCGCCCTCGACGAGCTTCTGCGCCTCGTCCATGATCTGGCTAAGCGGACGGGAAACTTCCGCGCCACGTGTGTAAGGCACCACGCAGAATGTGCAGAACTTGTCGCAACCTTCCTGCACGGTGAGGAACGCGGCCGCACCTCGAGACCGGGTCACGGCCTTTTCGGGTGCCGGAAGATGCTCGAACTTGTCCTCCAGCGCATAGTCGGTTTCGACCGCCTTGCGGCCACTGCGAACGTCCGAAAGAAGTTGCGGCAGGCGGTGATAGGTCTGCGGGCCAACCACAAGATCGACAGCCGGTGCCCGGCGGATGATTTCCGCCCCTTCAGCCTGCGCCACGCAACCGGTGACGCCGATGACAAATTCGCGGCCCTCGCCGTTGCGTTCCTTCTTCATGTCGCGAAGCCGACCAAGCTCGGAATAGACCTTTTCGGCAGCCTTTTCGCGAATATGGCAGGTGTTGAGAAGCACGAGATCGGCCTGCGTCAGATCCGACGTTTCCTCATAGCCATCCGTCGCCAGCGCGTCTGTCATGCGCGCGCTGTCATAGACGTTCATCTGGCAGCCATAGGTCTTCACGAAGACCTTGCGCTTGTTGCTCGGGGTCTCGCTCGTCGAGGGCATAGGTGTGGTCAAGTCGCTCATGGCGGCTTCATTACTGTATTAAGTCTTGGAAATGAAGTCCTCAAAGCCCGCGAACCCTCAATCTCAGGGAAGACATAAAGATATATTTATGTCCTTGTACGCTTGTTTTCAGCCAGGGAAATCGATAAACAGCAGTACCGGTTATTTTCAAAGGGGCTTACCCATATGCGCGCCAACTACCTCTTCACCAGCGAGTCGGTATCCGAGGGTCATCCGGATAAGGTCTGCGACCGCATCTCCGACGAGATTGTCGATCTGGTTTACCGCGAGGCAGCCAAGACTGGCGTAAACCCCTGGGGCGTCCGCATTGCTTGCGAAACGCTTGCGACCACCAATCGCGTCGTCATCGCCGGTGAAGTTCGCCTGCCGCCGAGCCTGATGAAGAAGGACAAGAACGGCCACGACGTCATCAACCCTGCCAAGTTCAAGACGGCAGCGCGTCGCGCCATCAAGGATATCGGCTACGGACAGGACGGTTTCCACTGGAAGAAGGCGCGCATCGACGTGCTCCTGCATTCGCAGTCTGCCGATATCGCACAGGGCGTGGATAACGCCGCCGACCAGCAGGGCAACGAAGGCGCGGGCGACCAGGGCATCATGTTCGGTTACGCCTGCAAGGAAACGCCGGACCTCATGCCGGCTCCTATCTATTATTCGCACAAGATCCTGCAGCTTCTGTCCGCCGCACGCCGCAAGGGCGAGGGCGATGCCGGAAAGCTCGGACCGGATGCAAAGAGCCAGGTCACGGTTCGCTATGAAAATGGCAAGCCGGTGGAAGCCGTCTCGATCGTTCTATCGACGCAGCATCTCGATGACAGCTGGGATTCAAAGAAGGTGCGCTCGGTTGTCGAGCCCTATATCCGCGAGGCGCTCGGCGATCTGAAGATTGCAGCTGACTGCACCTGGTACATCAATCCGACCGGCAAGTTCGTGATCGGTGGTCCCGACGGCGACGCAGGCCTGACCGGCCGCAAGATCATCGTTGACACCTATGGCGGTGCTGCTCCGCACGGTGGTGGCGCATTCTCCGGCAAGGACACGACCAAGGTTGACCGTTCGGCTGCCTATGCAGCGCGCTACTTGGCCAAGAACGTGGTTGCCGCCGATCTTGCCGAGCGTTGCACGATCCAGCTCTCCTACGCCATCGGCGTTGCGCAGCCGCTTTCGGTCTATGTTGACCTTCACGGCACGGGCAAGGTCACTGAAGATCAGGTTGAAGCCGCGATCCGCAAGGTCATGGACCTCTCGCCGACTGGCATCCGCCGTCATCTCGACCTCAACAAGCCGATCTACGCCAAGACCTCGGCTTACGGCCATTTCGGTCGCAAGGCTGGTCGCGACGGTTCTTTCTCATGGGAAAAGACCGATCTGATCAAGGCGCTCAAGGAAGCGATCAAGGGCTGATATGTCCGAGACCGAAAATCATCCGACCCGCGCGTCCGAAGCTTTCTTCGGGCGCCGGAAAGGTAAGGCGCTGCGTGCCAACCACGCGCGCCTGATGGAAACGCTGCTTGCTGAACGCATGCTCGACCTTTCGGTCGCACCACCAGCGGATCTCAGGCAGCTCTTCCCTGTTGCGGTCGAGAAGATCCGCCTCGAAATCGGCTTCGGCGGGGGCGAGCATCTGATCCACCGGGCGGTGGAAGAGCCCTCAACCGGATTTATCGGGGTCGAACCCTTCATCAATTCGATGGCCAAGCTTCTATCGAGCGTCGAGGAAAAGGGCGCGGCCAACATCCGTGTCTACAATGATGATGCGGCGCAGTTGCTCGACTGGCTGCCTGATGGATCGATCAGCCGGATCGATCTTCTCTATCCCGATCCATGGCCCAAGAAGAAACACTGGAAGCGGCGCTTCGTCAGCCAGGTCAACCTGACCCGGTTCCACCGTGTACTGGTCCCTGATGGGCTCTTCTGTTTCGCTTCGGATATCGACACGTATGTGAACTGGACGCTACAGCATTGCCGCGACCATGGCGGCTTCGAGTGGACTGCAAGGAATGCGTCGGACTGGCTCACGCCGTTCGCAGGCTGGCCAGGTACGCGCTATGAGGCAAAGGCGCGGCGGGAGGGCCGCTCATCGGCCTATCTGACATTCCGGAAAATATAGTCGCGCAGCATCGCGCGGAGCAAACGTTACCGCTCTGATTACGGCTTCAGTGAACCGTAACGGTTCTGAGATCGTCTTCCGCTGCCTTGAAGAACGTCGAGGAGCGGTTGTCGGTCAGCAGGATCGGCGTGCCATCGGCGCCGAACAAAGCCCACAGGTCGATATCCGGATCAATTTCGGGCGCTTCAGGAAAGCAGCGGCCGATGTCGCGGGCGGAGATCTTGCGGATATAGCCGATTTCACCCTCGCCCAGATGAGCAAGGTCGTTGAGCGACAGACCGGCGGGGATATCTTTTACAAGCATTTCGGAGCCTCCGTAGAATACAGAGAAGGGTTACGGCGATTTGCCGCCGTATTACTCTGAGACGGAAATATTAATTTTCCTTATCAGGCGCTCCGGTTCCGGTCGCATGATGTCGACAGAGAGCAGGCCGTTCTTCAAAACAGCGCCCTGGACCTGCATTCCATCGGCCACGACGAAGACACGCTGGAACTGTCTGGCAGCGATGCCCCGGTGCAGGTAGTCGCGCTCGCCCTGTTCAACTTGCCGACCACGGATGATGAGCTGGTTTTCCTCTGTCGTGACGTCGAGCTCGTCTTCGGAAAAGCCGGCAACAGCCAGCGTAATTCTCAAGCCGCCGACAAAACCGTTCTGTGCGTCAGGTCCAAGCCGCTCGATATTGTACGGGGGGTATCCCTCGTTCGCCTTGGCAATCCGCTCCAGCGTCTTTTCCATGGCATCAAAGCCCAGAAGGAGAGGGCTGGCGAAGGGTGTAATTCTGCTCATATCCGGAAAGTCCTTGGCTCAAGCGACTTTTTAGGGAGCCCAGGGTCTGGCGCTCCGACAGGTGTTAATATGGTACGCGCGCTGCTGCGCTGCAAGATGCCGCGAAAAGTCGATTGAGAAATCGGGGAGAACGGTTAATCTCGCGCGCAAATCAACCTCGCATGGCAGAGAAACCGCATGTCTTCCCCCCGCAAAATCATCATCGACACCGATCCCGGTCAGGACGACGCCTGCGCGCTGCTTCTGGCGCTTGGCAGTCCGGAAGAGCTTGATGTCGTTGGCATCACGACGGTTGCCGGCAACGTGCCGCTGGCGTTGACGTCGAAAAATGCGCGGATCGTCTGCGAAGTTGCAGGCAAGATGGATATCAAGGTCTATGCCGGTTGCGACCGACCCATCGCGCGGCCTCTCGTGACTGCCGAATATGTGCATGGCGCCACTGGCCTCGACGGTCCGGAACTTTTCGAGCCCACGATGCCGATGCAGGGCCAGCACGGCGTCGATTTCATCATTGATACTCTGCGCAATGAACCGGCCGGCACGATCACGCTTTGCACGCTGGGTGCGCTGACCAACATCGCCACTGCCCTGACCCGCGCGCCGGACATCGCACCCCGGGTCCAGGAACTGGTGATGATGGGCGGCGGCTTCTTCGAGGGCGGCAACATCACGCCAGCCGCCGAATTCAATATCTATGTCGATCCGGAGGCCGCCGACATCGTCATGCGGTCAGGTATTCCGATCGTCATGATGCCGCTGGATGTGACCCACAAGGTGCTGACGCTCAAGCGCCACGTCGCCAGGATTGCGGAGATCGGTACGCGGGTATCGAAGTTCGTGGTCGATATGCTCGATTTCTTCGAGCGCTTCGATATCGAGAAATATGGCTCGGATGGTGGGCCGCTACACGATCCGACGGTCATTGCCTACCTCCTCAAGCCTGAGCTCTTTTCGGGCCGCATGTGCAATGTCGAGATCGAAATTGCTTCGCCATTGACGGTGGGTATGACCGTCGTCGACTGGTGGCAGGTCACGAAGCGGCCGCACAACGCCCTCGTGATGAAGGACGTCGATGCGGATGGCTTCTTCGATCTCCTGACGGAGCGTGTCGCCCGTCTCTGATTTCGCCCAGATAGTCCATTCTGAAGGGTTCAAGAAATCAGCCCCGCCTTGACGATCAGGGCGGGGCAGACTGCACGATCGGAAACATCCCGGAGGTCAGAGACCGTATTTGTCCTTGAATGCATACCACCACGAACCGATCGTGGAGTATTGCGCGCGGAACATGCGCCCACCAGGGAACGGATACCAGGGCATGGCCGCAAACGTATCAAAGCGCGATTGATCGCCATCGATGGCGTTGGCCAGGATCTTGCCGAAAAGGTGCGTTCCCGTCACGCCGTGGCCCGAATAGCCGTGCGCGAAGTAGACGTTTTTGCCGAGGCGGCCCATCTGCGGAACGCGCGTGAACGAAATGGCGAAGTTCCCGCTCCAGGCATAGTCGATCTTCACATTGGCAAGTTCCGGAAAGACCTTTGCCATGTTCGGACGGATTTTCGCGACGATATCGGCCGGGTCGGTGCCGCCATAGATCGTGCCGCCACCGAATAGCATGCGCCGGTCTGCAGACAGGCGGAAATAATCGAGAATGTAGCGGGCGTCTTCCACGCACTTGTCGCCCGGGATCAGCTTCCGCGCCAATTCCTCGGACAGCGGCTCTGTCGCAATGATCTGCGTCGAGGCCGGAAGGACGCGATCCGTGAGTTCGGGAATGACATGGCCGAGATAGGCGTTGCCGCAGGCGACAACGACGCGCGCCTTGACGCTGCCCTTCTCGGTGTAAACGATCGGAGCCGGTCCGGACTGATCAACCCGCGTGACGGGAGACAGTTCGAAGATCTGGCCGCCAAGCGATTCCAGCGCGCTGGCTTCACCAAGTGTGAGGTTCAGCGGGTGCATATGTCCGCCGGACGTATCGAGCATGCCGCCCACGTAGACGTTCGTGCCGACTTCCTTGCGGATCGCATCGCGGTCAAGCATCACATGGTCATTCATGCCATAGCTCGACCAGAGCGCCTTCTTGGCCTCGAATTCGCGCATGTGAGCGGCTGTATAGGCGGTGTAGATATTGCCGCGCTTGAGGTCGCAATTGATGCCGTATTGTTCGACAAGGCGGTAAATGGTCTGCGCGCCTTCCTGCACCATGCCGCCTACGAAGCGGGCGGCATCGTCGCCGTAACGGCGCTTGATCTTGTCTAGACCCGCGTTGAGTCCGTTGACCACCTGGCCACCATTGCGGCCGGAAGCGCCCCAACCGATCTGTGCACCTTCGACGATCGTGACCTTGTAGCCCTTTTCGGCAAGATGAATGGCGGTCGCGAGACCCGTGTAACCGGCGCCGATCACGCAGACATCGGTCTCCACGGTGCCTTCGAGCGGCTTTGGCGTGCGATCGATATTGCGGGACGCAGCGTAGTATGACCCTGGGTAGCGCCCGTCACCGGCGTAAGAAACATTCCTCGCCATCATACAATCTCCAAATAGGCGCTAAATTCGTTGTCGGTCACCTGCTCGGCAAAGCCGGCGATTTCCTGCCGCTTGCATGCCACCAGCATGTTGCGCATGAGCGGCGAGAAGATCTCTTCCATGATCTCGCCGTCCTCGAAGGCATCCACGGCGCCACCCCATTCGGAAGGCAGCTTCTTGAGGCGCTCGCCATAGGCGCGGCCTTCGATCGGGCGCGGCGGTATCCACTTGTTGCGAATGCCAACCAGTGCGGCGCCAAGAATGCCGGCCATTGCGAGATACGGATTGGCGTCAGCACCCGGTACGCGATGTTCGATGCGGCGCGACTTCGCACCGCCGCCCGGAATACGGATGGCGGCCGTGCGGTTTTCAAAACCCCACGTGACAGAGGTCGGCGCATGCGTATCGGGACGCAGACGGCGATAGGAGTTGAAATGCGGTGCAAAGAGCAGCGTTGATTCCGGCATCGCCTTCAGCATGCCGGCAACCGAATGCTTGAAGAGATCGGTGTTTTCGCCATTGGCATCGGCAAAGACGTTCTTGCCGTCCTTGTCGACAAGGCTCATGTGCATGTGCATGCCGTTGCCCGAGCGTGTGCCGTAGGGCTTGGCCATGAAGGTTGCTGCAAAGCCATGCCTGCGCGCCACACCCTTGATGATGCGCTTGGCAAACATGATGTCGTCGGCTGCCTTCAGCGGATCATTGCCATGCAGAAGCGTAATTTCGAACTGACCAATGCCGTTTTCGGCAACTGCCGCGTCTGCCGGAACGTTCTGGCGGGCGCACTCGGCATAGACGTCAGAGAAGAAGTTGCCGAAGTCATCAAGCTCGTCGATCGACAGAACTGCGTCGGAATCGAGCCGCTTGCCTGTATAGGGTGAAATCGGCGGTTCCGGATAATCCGGCTCGGAATCGATCAGATAGAATTCCAGTTCCGAACCAACGACGGGGTAAAGCCCCATGTCGTGAAACTGCTGGACAATGGCTGCAAGCGCCTGGCGCGGGTCGGCGAGAAATGGCTTGCCGCTTTCCTCGAACATCCAGAGCGGAACGAGGGCGCTCGGGCGTTGCGTCCAACGGACAGGAACCGGGCCACGGCCGGTCGGCTCGCAGATGCCATCGTTGTCGCCGTGGATGAAGACCTGCTCCGATCCGACGATATCTTCACCCCAGATGTCCACGCCGACGATCGACAGCGGCATTCTGATGCTGCCCCCGAGGACCTTGTCGACCTGGCTCACAGGAACGCGTTTACCCCTGAGGATACCGTTGAGGTCACAGACGACAGCCTGGATGCTCTCGATATCATCGTCCAGATTGGAAGTTGGTTCTAGATCGGACACGATTCCCCGCAAAGATTGTTATCGCACTGACAAGGTGATCTGACATTTTGATCAAATTGTCAAGCCGACGACAATTCTGCGGTCTTGAAATGCAAGTCAGCCCGGCCGCTCTTGCGGGTTGGCGCCGGGTCTAATGGAGTGAATTTGATATTTGAGACCCATGTCCGGCGAGCGCTCAAATCAAATGTCAAATTCGAAAAATCCATTAGAATCATAAGCTTGCTAGTGGTTTAACTGATTCCAACATTTGCCCGGGAGTTTGCAGGATCGGAATGCAAATGTTGGAATCAAACCACTAGGTTGCGTCTTATGAGCAGACGCGAACCGTTCTCACGTGGCGATAGCCGTAGTAATCGCGGAAGGCGCGGCGCTCATACCAACAGTCGCGCACATAGCGCGGCGGTGCCCGTTCAATGATACGCACGCCGCCACCGCCGTACCACGGGCGCCAGCCGTCATCGTGCCAGTGGTGATGGTGATGATGACGCCAACCCCAGTAATCCTGCGCGTTGGCAACGCCGCCAAACGCAAGCAGCAGTGCGGCGGCTGATGCGATTCCGATGAGATATTTCTTCATTTTTGTTCTCCTGAACCCACGGCACTATAGTCCGTGCACCCATACCCGCAACCATGCGGAACAGGCCCATATTGAGCCTTGCTGTCTGAAGCCAGGATGAACAATTTTCACCCCGACGACGCTGATACCAACGATCACTGATATGGACTCATTTGATGGCCTGGAAACGGCCATCCGGGTAGGAGAATACCGCAGAGCGATGCTGCTGCATCGGTCGAGGATTTCGACGCCCTCCGGTGGCCGGTTTCCGTGCCACCCCTTCGGGGCCGGGCGCTTTTGCCTCCCGGACGTCGTCGAAAATCCGCGCCGGACCTTCGGGTCCGACTGTGGTTTTCTCCTCGCCGGAAACCAAAATCGCTCCGGTCAAATGAGTTCCTATCAATGATCGTTGGTATTACTCATCGACGCGATGGTGTCAAAATGAAGACCCGGCACGCAGGCCTTCCACGCACCGGGTCTTCATCATCTGTGAAAGTGTTCGCTTACTCGCAGACGCGGACGTGACGAACATGGCCATAACCCCAATTGTCATACACGACGCGCCGTTCAGTCCAGCAGTCGCGCTCGTAGTAGGGGTCACTGTTGGCATAGGCGCCCGCGGCAATGATGCCGAGCGCAGCCGCGCCGATACCGGCAGCAAGTGCAGCATCGCCGCTGTGGCGATAATGGTGGTGGCGGTAGCCGGCCTGCGCAGTCGCGCCAAACGAGACTGCGAGTGTTGCGGCGGCAGCAACTGCAATAATGAGCTTTTTCATCGTCTGTCTCCTTGTCTTTCGGTTTGCACCGACCGGGGCCTCTTTCGGGTCCCTGTAACGTATGAACGAGGTTGCCTCATCCATGGTTCCAACCTTACATCAATTTAATGGTGTCCGCTCTTCCTTTCGTTGCGTCCGGAGGGCCGTACCGATGCGCGGCCTCCATGGCTTGAAAAGCCCGGAAAGCCGCTATAAGAACCCGCCAACGTTCGATTTCAGGAGCTTTTCCCATGACAGTGCGCAATCTCTTCCTCCTGCCCGGCGATGGTATCGGTCCGGAAGCCATGGCCGAAGTCCGCAAGATCATTTCATGGATGAACGAGGCACAGTCTGCCGGGTTCACCACTGACGAAGGTCTTGTCGGCGGCAGCGCCTATGACGCGCACGGCCAGGCAATTTCCGAAGCCGACATGGCAAAGGCCATGAGCGCCGACGCGGTTCTTTTTGGCGCCGTTGGCGGCCCGAAGTGGGATGATGTTCCTTACGAAGTTCGCCCGGAGGCAGGTCTCCTGCGTCTGCGCAAGGATCTGCAGCTGTTTGCAAACCTTCGCCCGGCCATCTGCTATCCGGCACTCGCATCCGCATCTTCTCTGAAGCCGGAACTGGTTGAGGGCCTCGACATCCTCATCATCCGCGAATTGACCGGCGGTGTGTATTTCGGCGAACCGAAGACGATTACCGATCTCGGCAACGGCCAGAAGCGCGCTGTCGATACGCAGGTTTACGACACCTACGAGATCGAGCGCATTGCCTCTGTTGCCTTCGAAATGGCGCGCACCCGCAAGAACACCGTCTGCTCGATGGAGAAGCGCAACGTCATGAAGTCGGGCGTTCTGTGGAACCAGGTGGTTACGCAGACCCACAAGGACAAGTATTCGGACGTGAAGCTTGAGCACATGCTGGCAGACGCTGGCGGCATGCAGCTGGTGCGCGCGCCGAAGCAGTTCGATGTGATCGTCACCGATAACCTTTTCGGCGATATGCTCTCCGACGTCGCAGCCATGCTCACAGGCTCTCTCGGCATGCTGCCGTCCGCTTCGCTCGGCGCACCGGATGCCAAGACCGGCAAGCGCAAGGCGCTCTACGAGCCGGTACACGGTTCTGCTCCGGACATCGCCGGCAAGGGCATTGCCAACCCGATCGCCATGATCGCATCGTTTGCCATGTGCCTGCGCTACTCGTTCAACATGGTCACGGAAGCCGACAACCTCGAAAAGGCGATCGCGAACGTCCTCGACAAGGGTATCCGCACCGGCGACATCATGGCTGAAGGCTGCACGCGCGTTGGCACCGTTGAAATGGGCGACGCAATTTTGGCCGAATTCAAGGCTTTGTCTGCCTGAGTTATTTCATTCCGCCCCGGTTCGCCGGGGCGGCTCCTCCGGAGATGCGCATGCCAGGCGACGGTCAATCGAACAATCCACTTACCGTCCTTGCGCAACGACGCGCACTCTACGGCCCAGACGCTCCCGCAATCACCTGGAAATTCTGGACGCTGACAACCATCGTGCTGGTGGCGCTTGCCATGGCCTTTGGTGATGCGCGATTGACCATCGCCGCACGAACCGAACCGGATTGGTTGCGGTTTCTGGGCGAAAACACCACCAATTTCGGTAAATCCGGCTGGATCCTTGTCCTGAGCGGCGCGATCTTTCTGATCTCCATGCTGCGTATCCGGTTTGCCCATGCGGCCACGGCGAGATCGGTAATCGACCAAGCTCGTGCCTGGGCGATTTCTGCGGCCTTCATGTTTCTCAGCGTCGCGCTTTCCGGGATCATCTCGAATATCGTGAAGCGGATCATAGGGCGCGCCCGTCCGCCCATGTTCGAGTCGGTCGGACCCTTTCACTTCCAGCCGTTTTCAGGCGCAATGTTCGAAAGCCTGCCGTCCGGCCATGCAACGACCGACGGCGCGATTGCCATGGTTTTGGCAATCCTGTTTCCGAAATTCCGTGTGCCGATCCTGATCGCAGGCGCCTATTTCGCGCTGACCCGGATCGTCGTGGGAGCGCATTATCTCAGTGATGTCATCGCAGGCTATTCATTCGGCATGTGGTATGCCGCGATGAGCGCGATAGTCTTTGCCATGCACGGCTTTGCGGTTGGCGCCAGGCAGAAGTCCTGAAACGTCCTAGTGTGCAGGGGTCTTCGATGGTCTCAGAAGCACGAGCGACGCAAGCAACGCCACAAGTCCGCACAGGCTGACGGCGATTGACACCGAAAGAGGTCCGCCGTCGAAGATTACACTGACGCCGATGATGGCCGCAGCGCCGATCAGCATCTGCATCGTGCCGCCAAGGGCAGCGGCCGTGCCGGCGATCGGGCCATGCTCCTCGAGCGAGAGAACCATCGCAGTCGGGATGACGAGGCCCAGAAAACCGTTGCCGATCATCAGCATGACGATCATGAACCAGAGATTGTCGATCCCGGCGGCAAATCCGCCGAAAAGCGCGATGGTCGTCAACGCAAAACCCGTCACACAGAACCGCACCACAGGCATGGAGCCGAAGCGGCTTCCAAGGTTTGCCGCGAACTGGCTGGAGACGAAGAAGCCAAGCGCATTCAGCGCAAAGGCGAGGCTGAACTGGTTGGTGCTCAGGCCGAAGTGCTGTGTATAAAGGAAGGGTGCCGTCGCCAGGAACGCGAAGAAGCTGGCCATGCCAGCGCCGCCGATAATGGTCTGGCCGATGAAATTGCCATCCCGCATCAGCACCTTGAATGCCGACACCATACTGCTGACATCGAATGCGGTGCGAAATTCGGGGAGCAGCGTCTCCTTGAGGCCAAAGCGCGTCAGCAACAGGCTGACAAGCGCTGTCGCGGCTGCGAAAAAGAATACGGCAGGCCAACCGAACGCGCTCATCAGAACGCTGCCGCCCAGCGGTGCAAGCATCGGCGAAACAGAGGTTACCAGCATGATCGTCGACATCAGGCGCGTGGCGTCGCTACCTGTGTAAAGATCGCGGATCACGGCGCGCGGGATCGACATGACGGCCGCAGCACCAATCCCCTGAACGAAACGCAGGGCGATCAACCATTCGATCGATGGCGCCATCGCACAGCCAAGTGAGGCGACCAGAAACAATCCGAGCCCGAAATAAAGGGGCGGCTTGCGGCCGAAACTGTCCGAAGCAGGGCCATAGAAAAGCTGGCACACGCCAAAAGCCGAGAAGAAGGCCATGAGGGTCCACTGCGCCGTCGTTGCCGTGGCTTGAAGATCTGCGGCAATTTTCGGCAGCGCCGGGATGTACATATCGATCGCAATCGGACCGACAGCGCCCAGCAATGCCAGAATGATGGCGAGTTTCACAATTGCGGGTTTCATGGATATTCACCTGGAGGTGCTTGAATACGAAGTTCTGACACATGTCAGAATCGCTTGCGGGTCACAAGCTTCGATAGACCAATAATTCTGAACCAACCATTTGTCGGGCTAATGACGCGTGTGCGCGATCCCTTCCGTAACATTCGCGTCACATAATCACGATAGGGCATTGTGAAAGCGGCCTGATCCATGTATGGGGGCTGCCTTCCATTGCCCGCAGCCGTCTGACGTGCGTGAAAACGCACGGATTTTGCTGCGGCTCACCAATTCCGGGGTCTGGACTTTAGAATTGATGCTGAAAACGCCCTACTATCTCATCGACAAGGCGAAACTGCTTCCGAACATGGAAAAGATCGCCTGGCTGCGCGAAAATTCCGGCGCGAAATCCCTTCTGGCGCTGAAATGCTTCGCCACGTGGTCGGTCTTCGACCTGATGCGTGAATATATGGACGGTACGACGTCCTCATCGCTCTATGAAGTGAAGCTCGGCGCCCGGAAATTCGGCAAGGAGACGCACGCCTATTCGGTTGCCTATGGCGACGACGAAATCGGCGAAGTCGTCGACAATTGCGACAAGATCATCTTCAATACGATCAGCCAGCTGGAGCGCTTCGAGGCAGCATCGGCATCGAAGGTGCGGGGCTTGCGCGTCAATCCGCGGGTCTCGACGTCGGAATGGCTGATCTCCGACCCCGCCCGCCCGCATTCGCGCCTTGGCGAATGGGATGCGGCCAAGATCGAGGCCGTCGCCGACAAGATCACCGGCTTCATGTTCCATAACAATTGCGAGAACGATGATTTCGATCGCTTCTCCGAGATGCTCGGCAAGATCGAGGCCGATTTTGGGCATCTGATTGCGAAGATGAAATGGGTGAGCCTCGGTGGCGGTATCCACTTCACCGGCGAAAACTATCCGATCGACAAGCTCGCCGACAGGCTGAAGCGCTTTGCCGATACCTACGGCGTTCAGGTCTATCTGGAACCGGGCGAGGCTTCGATCACCAGGTCGACGACGCTGGAAGTGACCGTGCTCGACACGCTCTTCAACGGCAAGAACCTCGCGATCGTGGACTCGTCGATCGAAGCGCATATGCTCGATCTCCTGATCTACCGGCAGTCTGCCAAGATGACGCCGAATGCAGGCCCGCACGAATACATGATCTGCGGCAAGTCCTGCCTTGCCGGAGATATCTTCGGCGAATTCAAATTCGACCATGAACTGAAACCCGGCGATCGCCTCTCCATCCAGGATGCGGCCGGTTACACCATGGTCAAGAAGAACTGGTTTAACGGCGTGAAAATGCCGTCAATCGCCATTCGGGAAACCGATGGCAGCATCAGGACGGTCCGCGAGTTCACCTTCGCGGACTACGAACAAAGCCTGTCCTGAAGCCGAGCGGCTTCACGAAGGTGTCTGACGATTGGACATAAGGAGTTTAGTCCCCATCATGAAGAAGAACGTGCTCATCATCGGCGCCGGCGGCGTCGCACAGGTGGTCGCGCACAAGTGCGCGCAGAACAACGACATTCTCGGCGATCTCCATATCGCTTCGCGCACGAAGGCGAAATGCGATGCCATCATCGCGTCGGTGCATGAAAAGAAGGCAATGAAGCAGCCGGGCGTTTTTGAAGCCCACGCTCTCGACGCTCTCGACATCGAAGCTACCAAGGCGCTGATCCAGAAGACGAACTCCCAGATCGTCATCAATGTCGGCACGGCGTTCCTCAACATGTCTGTGCTGCGCGCCTGCATGGACACCGGCGTCGCCTATATCGACACCGCGATCCATGAAGAGCCGAACAAGATCTGCGAAACGCCGCCGTGGTATGGAAACTACGAATGGAAGCGTGCCGCGGAGTGCGAAGAGAAGGGCATCACCGCCATTCTAGGCGCAGGCTTCGACCCTGGCATGGTCAATGCCTATGCCAAGCTCGCCAAGGATGAGTATTTCGACAAGATCACCGATGTGGATATCGTCGACATCAACGCCGGCAGCCACGGCAAGTATTTCGCCACGAACTTCGATCCGGAAATCAACTTCCGCGAATTCACCGGCGTCGTCTATTCCTGGCAGAAGGGAGAATGGCAGGTGAACAAGATGTTCGAGATCGGCAAGGACTATGACCTTCCGGTCGTCGGCACCCGCCGCGCCTATCTCTGCGGCCACGATGAAGTGCATTCGCTGGCCAAGAACATGGATGGCGCTGATGTCCGCTTCTGGATGGGCTTCGGCGATCACTATATCAACGTCTTCACCGTTCTGAAGAACCTTGGCCTGCTCTCCGAGCAGCCGGTGAAACTCGCCGACGGTTCGGAAGTCGTACCCCTCAAGGTCGTCAAGGCCTGCCTGCCAGACCCGGCATCGCTTGCCCCGAACTATGAAGGCAAGACCTGCATCGGCGACTTCGTGAAGGGCACCAAGGACGGCAAGGAACGCGAAGTCTTCATCTACAACGTGGCCGACCACAAGGAAGCCTATAACGAAGTGGGCTCCCAAGGCATATCCTACACGGCAGGCGTTCCGCCGGTTGCTGCCGCCATTCTCATCGCCAAGGGCGCATGGGACGTGAAGAAGATGGTGAACGTCGAAGAACTGCCGCCGCAGCCCTTCCTCGCCGTACTGAACCGCATCGGCTTGCAGACCTGCATCCGTGACGAGCAGGGCGAACGCCCGCTAGAATTCGTCGAGCCCTGAGGCTCGTGTGAGGTGAAATCAAGAACCCGCCGGAGCGATCCGGCGGGTTTCTTTTTGGCGGGCGCCTCCTAAGCGGCCAGCCCCTTCTTGCGCAGCATCGCGTCTGGGCTCGGCAGTTTGCCGCGGAAGCCGATATAGGCGTCCTCGGGGTCGATGGAGCCGCCGGTCGAATAGATCTTCAGCTTCAGCTTTTCCGCAACTGCGGAATTGAACGCGTCTCCGGTTTCCTCGAAGGCCGCAAAGGCATCGGCGTCAAGCACTTCTGACCACATGTAGGAATAGTAGCCGGCCGAGTAGCCGTCGCCCGAGAAGACGTGCTGGAAATGCGGACTGCGGTGGCGCATGACCATCGCATCAGGCATGCCTATGTCCTTCAGCACCTTTGCTTCGAGCGCCATCGGGTCTTCCGGTGCGTCATTCATCGTGTGATAGGCCATGTCGACCAGGGCGGACGAGGTGAATTCCACCGTTGCAAAGCCCGAATTGAAGGTGCGTGCCGCCAGAACCTTGTCGAGAAGCGACTGAGGCATCGCTTCGTTGGTTTCGAAATGGCGAGCGTACTGCTTCAGGATCTCGGGCACTGTCAGCCAGTGTTCGTAGAGTTGCGAGGGGAGTTCGACGAAGTCACGCGACACGCCGGTTCCAGACACTGAAGGGTAGGTGACGTCCGAGAGCATGCCATGGAGCGCATGGCCGAATTCGTGGAAGAGGGTCCGCGCATCATCCAATGACAGCAGTGCGGGCTTGCCTTCAGCGGGCTTTGCAAAGTTGCATACGTTATAGATCAGCGGAATTTCGCCTTGCTCGCCGTTCTTCAAAAGCAGGCGATGCTGGCTCTGGAACGAGCTCATCCAGGCGCCCGAGCGCTTCGAGGCGCGCGCAAAATAGTCGCCGACAAACATGGCCTTCAGCGCGCCAGAAGCATCGCGAATTTCGAAGACGCGTGCATCCGGATGATAGGCCTTCACGCCCTTCAGTTCCGTTGCGGTGATGCCAAAGAGCCGATGTGCGACGTCGAAGCAGGCCTCGATGATCTTTTCGAGCTGGAGATAGGGTTTCAATTCACCTTCGGAAAAGTTGAAACGCTCGGCACGGATCTTTTCGGCATAATGGCGCCAGTCCCAGGGCTTCACCTCGTGGTTCTTGCCTTCGGCTGCAATCATCGCGCCGATATCGGCTTCCTCTTCAAGTGCGCGGGCGCGCGCCTTTTCCCAGACCTGCATGAGGAGGCCGTTCACGTTTTCGGCCGTCTTGGCCATGGTGTTGTCGAGCTTCAGCGCCGCAAAGTTCTCAAAGCCAAGCAGGTGCGCCTTTTCGGCGCGCAGCTTCAGTGTTTCGGCAATCACACCGCGATTGTCAGTGGGTCCGTTGTTTTCGCCACGAGCGATCCAGGCCTTGAAGGCTGTTTCGCGCAAGTCGCGGCGCTCCGAAAAGGTCAGGAAGGGTTCGATGATCGAGCGCGAAAGTGTGACGGCATACTTGCCTTTCTCGCCGCGCGCCTCGGCTTGCGCCGCCATGGCATCCTTGAGGAAGTCGGGCAGGCCTGCAAGTTCGGCTTCGTCGGACAGGATCAGCGACCAGCTTTTTTCATCCGCCAGAACGTTCTGGCCGAAATTGGCGCCCAGAGAAGCAAGGCGTTCGTTGATGGCGGCCAGACGCTCCTGGTCTGTCCTGGGCAGTTTTGCGCCAGAGCGCACGAAGCCCTTCCAGTGGCGTTCGAGCACCCGCGTCTGTTCGAGTGTCAGGCCGAGGTTTTCACGGGCTTCCCAAAGCGTATCGATCCGTTTGAACAGCGCCTCGTTCATGCCGATTTTAGAGTAGTGGCGCGACATCTTCGGGGAAATATCCCGCTCCAGTGCCTGGATGGCATCGTTGGTATCAGCACCCGCCCGGTTCCAGAAGATCGCCGAGACGCGCGAAAGTTCGTCGCCAGCGATTTCCAGCGCGACAATCGTATTGTCGAACGAGGGCGCTTCATCATTGTTGGCGATTGTATCGATTTCGACTTCATGCGAACGGAAAGCTGCTTCGAAAGCCGGTGCGAAGTCCTCGACCGCGATCTTTTCAAATTCGGGCAGGCCATGGACGCCCGACCAATGAAAGAGAGCTGGATTGATGGCGGATTGAGCCATGACGTCGTTCCTTCCTGAATCGCGTAACTGCCGCAATATAGGCAGCGTCGGATTCAATGGAACACACATGATCAAAAAAAGTCGCCGTCCCCATTGCGCAACTACGCGCAATATAATAAGTAAGACTTATTATAAGGAAGGTTTATTTTAATGATCGAGCCGGATACTTTGGGATTTCTCCTTGTCGATATCACAAGATTGCAGCGTTGGGAATTCGAACGTCGTATTTCGAACGCAGGCCTTGATCTGACGCCGGGTGAAGCGCGCGCACTTCTCAACATACAGGCACGTGCGGGCGGGCGGCAGAATGAAATCGCCGAACGCATGGGCATCGAACCCATGACATTGAGCGGCTACATCGACAAGCTGGAGGCCCTGGGTCTCGTGGAACGTGTGCAGGATCCGGCTGACAGGCGCGCAAAGAACGTTGTTCTTGCACCGAATGCCGAAAGCACCCTGAAGGCGATCAGAAAGCATACCGGCTCGCTGATCGATGACATGCAGGACGGTCTCAATGAGGTCGAGCGCGAGCAACTCAGGCAAATGCTGAAGAAGGTCAAGGCCAACATTCTCAGCATGGCTAGCGCGCCGTTGGCGGTTTGAGCCTCAGATACTCACGATGACACAATCACCAGTCATGAGCGAGCGGCTGACAAGCCTGCTGGGTGCATTCTTCACCATGGTCGGCTCGATCTCCATGTCGCTCTATACACCAGCCATGCCGGTGATTGCGCACGCGTTTGGCACGACTGATGCCTCGGTCAAGCTGACGCTGACATTCTATTTCGCCGGCTTTGCCCTCTCGCAGCTGGTCACTGGCCCGGCTTCCGATGCCGTCGGTCGGCGCCCGGCCGCCGCAGTTTTCATGGCCGTCTATCTGGCAGGAAGCCTCATGGCGATTTTCGCGCCGAGCGTCGGCTGGTTGATGGCCGCGCGACTGGTTCAAGGTATCGGCGCATCGGTTGGCACGACGGTCTCGCGCGCGATCGTTCGAGACCAGTTTACCGGTGAGCAATCCTCCCGCATCATGAACATGATCGGTATCATGCTGGCGATCGGCCCGGGCCTTGCGCCCACGCTGGGTGGGCTGATCCTGCAAGTGTCCTCCTGGCAGTCGATCTTCCTCGTCATGGCGGGGATGGGGTTGGTTGCCATCGGCATGTCGCTCTTTATGATGCGTGAGACAACCGTTGCTGACATCTCGAAGGCTAGTCCGGGGCCGCTTCTGAAGTCCTATGGGCGCTTGCTCACAAGCGCGCCCGTGATGTCGGCCTCCTTGACGGTCGGCTTTTCCGTCGGCGCGCTCTACATGCTTGCAACGATCCTGCCGTTTGTCCTCATTGACGAGGCAGGGTTGACCCCGACGCAGTTCGGGCTGGGCATGCTGGCCCAGACTGGCAGCTATTTCGTCGGATCGGTCGCCTTCCGCTATTCGCTCAAGCTGGTACCGGCCGGAAAGCTGGTGGTGCCGGGTCTGGTCATGATCCTGATCGGCGCAGTTCTTTCCTGGCTGCTGCTCAGCTTCCTGTCGGTATCCTATCTCACGGTCATGGTGCCAGTCGGCTTCTACGCCTTCGGGATCGCCTTTGTGATGCCTCACATGACGACGGCAGCCCTCATGCCGTTTCCGCGCATTGCGGGGACGGCTGCGGCAATGCTGGGCTTTGTACAGATGGGTTCCGGCGTTCTCGGCGGCGCCATCGCTGCATGGATCGGCCAGCCGGTGCTCTCGCTTCATCTCCTCCTGCCTGCGATGGGCATCCTCTCGGCCGCATTTTATGTCTGGCACTTGCGCGCTCTGAAGGCGTTCATCAACAGCGCCGATCCTGCCTGATCCATCAGGTCGGATATTGGTCTTGTCGTGGGTTCGACTGCCGTTTCATCGGGATCGATGAGCGCCTGTTTCGGAAAATGCGTGTTTCCTAAAATTTAACCCATTCAATTCAACGAATATAAGCAACCACGCTTTATAACGAGGGATGCCGGCGCAAAGGGTGCTGAAACCCTCTTGCATGATGCTACTGCGCCGCTCCGGAGAGCCCGGGATGCGTGATGTCCGAACCGGGGATGAAATGGTTCGGTCGTCGAGCGGTTGCCGCGCCGGATCGCTCGTTCGTATTTCCTTGCAATTCGGCGCCTTGAGCAGGCCTAGAGCCAGCGGGGGAAGACGTGGCAATATTGATCGTTGAAGACAATCCCACAAACGGACTGATCTTGCGCCATCTGGTCAAGAAGATTTACGCGGGTGATATCATCGTGGTCGAGGATCCCGTCAAGGCGATCCAGCTCTGTCATACCCAGGACTTCAGTCTGTTTCTTGTCGACCACATGCTTCCGGGCATGTCCGGCGTACAGTTCGTGCGCCTTCTGCGCCTCATCCCGCGCTTCATCGACGTACCGGCCGTCATGGTAACGGCCGACACGAGCCCGCAGCTCCGCGCTGAGGCCCTTGCGGCGGGCGTCACGGAATTCCTCACCAAGCCGGTTGAGGCAATCAGCTTCAGGAACCTGATGACAACGCTGGTTCCGAAGGAACTGAAGCCGGAAGCCAGCGCGGCCTGATCCTCCCATAAGAAAATCTCAAGGAAACACCCATGAAAGCCATTCTTCTCGGCCTGCTGATGTCGGGCTCCCTTTTTGCGTCCACGAGCGCCTTCGCGCTTGATAAGCCGGCAGGGGATACGATCCTGACTGTCACCGGTCATATCACCAACACCAACGTCAGCGGCGGTGCTGCCTTCGACCTGAAGATGCTGGAAGGCCTTGATGGCCGCAAGGCGTCCATGCAGACCCCCTGGACGGAAGGCATGACGGAATTCTCGGGTCCGTATCTTCGCGCAGTACTCAAGGCTGCCGGCGCGACGGGCAAGACCCTGAAGGTCAAGGCCATCAACGATTACGCGGCCGAAGTGCCCATGGAAGACGCCGACAAGCTCGACACGATCCTGGCGGTACGCATGAACGGCGATGAGATGTCGGTGCGCGACAAGGGACCGATCTTCCTGATCTACCCGTTCGACAAGGACAAGAGCATCTACAACGAAAAGTATTTCTCGCGCTCTGTCTGGCAGATCAAGGAAATCGAGGTCGTTGAGTGAGCAACTTTACTGGCAGCACCGGAAAGATCCTCAGGCAGGCCGGGACACGGACCGCCGTCCTGCAGGTTTTTTCTGCGGTGCTGCTGGTATTGCTGATATTTCTCTATGTCGACATGTGGAGCCGTCAGAAGTCACTTCGCGACGGTATTCGCGAAAATGCCATGTGGGCGGTCTTCCAGATCGACCGCGAGTCCCGACGCCTGTCGGAAGAAGTGCAGCTTGCAGCCGTTCGCGGCGATGCCAGTGTGCCAACGCTCAAGGCTATTGCCCAGCGCTATGACATCGTCTATTCGCGCACCGACCTTCTGCGAAAGGGCCGCTTCCAGGATTTCTTCGACCAGAACGATGATGTGAGCACAGCCGGCATCGCTGTGCGCGACGACGTCAACGCGCTCGATCATGTCTTTACGAAACTGGACAAGGCGCCGGATGGCCTTCAGCGTATGACCGCCTCGGTCGAGCCGTTGAAAAAGCTGGTGGACGACACCAATGCGCTGCTTCTGGCCACAAACAAGGCGGTCTCGGAGCGCCGCGCAGAAAGTCGCGATGACCTTGCCCAACTCGAACACACGTCGAGCATCTATCTGATCCTTCTCGTGGGGTCTGTCGGCTTCCTCATCTTCACGCTCCGCCGCCAGCTGCTTGCAGTGAAAAATGCGGGTCTTGGTCTCGAAACGATGGCCAATGACCTTGCCTCGGCCTATACGGCAGCAGACGCCGGCAACCGCGCAAAGTCTCAATTCATGGCCACGATGGGTCATGAAATCCGCACACCTCTCAACGCGATCCTGGGCACTGCAGAACTGCTGCAGCTTTCGAACCCCGAACCGGATGTCAATGCGAGCCTGCAGACGATCCGTACTTCGGGCGAGGCTCTGCTCGAAATTCTCAACGAAATCCTCGACTACTCGAAGATCGAATATGGCAAGCTCGACGTCGAGATGCGTCGGTTCAGCGTGCCGGAATTCGCCAACAACGTCATGGATATGATGCGTGGCCGCGCGAAGGAACATGGTGATGTTCTGGTGCTCGACATGCCGAAGACGGTCGAGCGCCCCTGGGTCAAGACCGACCCGACGAGGCTGCGCCAGATCGTCCTGAACCTGATGAGCAACGCGATCAAGTTCACGAGCGATGGGACGGTAACGCTGCGCATGCGCGAAATCTCCGGTCCGAACGGTGCGTGCCTCCTGCGCATCGAGGTTCAGGATACCGGCATCGGTATCGATGAAGAAGGTTGCCGCAAGCTCTTCAAGCCGTTTTCCCAGGTCGACGCGTCGATCAGCCGTCGCTTTGGCGGCACCGGTCTCGGCCTGACGATCAGCAAGGAAATCGCCGAACGTCTCGGCGGCGACATGGGCGTCGAGAGCGAAAAAGGCAAGGGAAGCACATTCTGGGTTCAGATCCCCGTCGAGCGGGTTTCCGCACCGGAAGAACTCGCGCCCAACGATCGGCCGACGGGCATGGATACGCTTCCGCGTCTTCGTGTTCTTCTTGTCGAAGACAACAAGATCAATCAGCAGATCGCCACCCGCTTTCTGGAGCGCCTGGGTCAGGTCGCGACGATCGCGGCAGATGGTTTGCAGGCGGTCAACGCAGCGGCTGCGGATCGCTATGACATCATCTTGATGGACATGCAGATGCCGGTGATGGATGGCATCCAGGCCGCACGGGAAATCCGCCAAGGCGGGGGTATCAATGCATCGACCCCGATCGTAGCCATGACCGCGAATGCCTCTGACGAAGACCGCCAATCCTGCATGGAAGCGGGCATGAACGGTTTCGAATTGAAGCCGATCACCCTCGCTCGCCTGCATGCGGTACTTTCGACGGCAAGGCCCGGTTCCGAGCCTTCCGACGAAGCGAAGGCACCAACGGTCGCACAGCCGGTTGCAGAGGTCGTTAGCCTGCCTGTTGCACCTGCTTCGGCCGTTGCCATTGGGTCCTATGATATCGATCCGGCGCGCCGGGCAGAACTCATTGAGGCGCTGGGCGAAGAGATCTTCGACGAACTCGTCGAGTCTTTCGTCAACGACGCGCGGGATCTCCTGAAGGAATACAAGGCGGCGTTGGTCGCAGCCGATGAGCATGAGGCAGACAAGGCCCTGCACACGCTGAAGGGTGCGGCCGCCAATGTCGGCTTCAACACGGTTTCAGTTCTGGCGCAGAACATGCGCGCAACACCGCTTGATAACGAAAACTATGAGCGTCTGGCCGCCTGCATTCCGGGGCAGGTCCAGGACAAGGCAGCTTGAACGGGGGGCATCATGAAAATTCTGGTCGTTGATGACAACGCAACCAACCTGAAAATGCTGAGCAGCATGGTGGAGAAGCTTCGCAACTGTGAGCCGATCCCCTTTCTGTCGCCAGCCGATGCGCTCGCCGCCATGCCGACGCTCGACTTCGACGTCGCGCTGCTCGACTACCAGATGCCGGCCTACAACGGCGTCGAATTTCTCGCCGAGATGTTGCGCTTCGAAAAATATGCCTACGTGCCGGTCATCTTCGTGACGGCGGATACGGATCTCACCACGCGCATGGATGCAATCAACGCAGGCGCCATCGATTTCCTGACGAAGCCCGTCGATTTCGCCGAGTTCAAGGCGCGCGTGCAAAACATCGCCTCGTTGGCCGATGCGCGTCGCAAGCATGCCCACCAGTTGGCTGATCTCGGAACCATCCAGGCCAACATGAGCGCCGCCGGTGACGAGGAAACCTGGTCAGGTCCTAGTGTCATCGAGCTGCGCGAGCGTGAGCGCGAGATCATCCATCGCATGACGCTGGCAATCGGCTACAAGGATGCGCAAGCAGCGCGCCATGGGCTGCGGATTGCCGCCTATTCGGCAGCAATTGCGACCGCTTTCGGCCTCAGTGATGAGGAAAGCTACAACATTCGACTTGCCGCCCCGATCTATGACAATGCTGCGGCACTGGCGAGCGACACGGCCATGCTGAAGCAGGGCAAGCTGACGGAATCCGGCTTTCGAAAGCTCCGCCGCACCCAGATCGCCGTTGAAACTGCCGCCGTCTCGCCTATCCCGCTTTCGCCGCTTCAGCTGGCAACAGAGATTGCCGGTGGTTATCGCGAGCGTTGGGATGGCCAGGGCTATCCGCACAGGCTACGCGGCAAGGAAATCCCGATGTCGGCGCGCATCGTTGCAATTGCTGCCGCATTTGACGCCCTGATCTCCGAGAGGCCGTTCAAATCTGCCTGGCCATTCGAAAAGGCGGTCGAACACATCAAGTCGCGCGCCGGCAGCCACTATGATCCGGCCTGTGTCGTCGCCTTCGTGCAGGCGCTTGATGACATCCGGCAGATCGCCGACACGGAAATGGTTCCGATCGGGCTTGCGAGCTGAGATCCCCCCGGACACTGTCCTGTCCGGATCAGATCGCGCGTAAATTGGGACACCGGACCGCCTTGCGAACTTGAGCGGGCGGGCGGGCGATGCTATCAGCCCGCAGACACCGGAGATTTCCCCATGCAGAAGCTCACCATCCGCAAGCCCGACGACTGGCATCTCCATTTGCGCGACGGCGCGATGCTTGAGGGCGTCCTGCCCGAAACAAGTCGCCACTTCGCCCGCGCTATCATCATGCCGAACCTGGTGCCGCCCGTGGTTAAGACCGCAGATGCGCGCGCCTACCGCGATCGGATCATGAAGGCTCTGCCGGCGGGCGACCGTTTCGAGCCGTTGATGACGCTCTATCTCACCGAGGATACGGCCTCCGATGACGTTGTAGCAGGTAAGGCAGAAGGACTGATCCATGCGGTCAAGCTCTATCCTGCGGGCGCGACAACCAATTCCCACGGCGGCGTGCGCAATTTCGAGAAGGTCATGCCGGTTCTCGAAAGGATGGCCGAGATTGGTTTGCCGCTCTGCGTCCATGGCGAAGTCACAACGCCGGAGGTCGATATTTTTGACCGCGAGGCGGTCTTCATCGAGACTGTTCTTGATCCGCTGCGCAAGCGCGTGCCCGGCCTGAAGGTCACGATGGAGCACATCACCACAGAGGAAGGCGTTCGCTATGTTCTTGACGCTGGCGGGAAGGTCGCAGCGTCGATCACCACCCATCACCTCATCATCAACCGCAACGCGATCCTGGTGGGCGGCATCAGGCCGCACTACTACTGCCTGCCGGTTGCCAAGCGAGAGAAACATCGCCTGGCGCTGGTCGAAGCTGCAACCTCGGGCAACCGTCAGTTCTTCCTCGGAACGGATTCCGCACCCCATGTCGATCCGCTTAAGGAATGCGCCTGCGGCTGTGCAGGATGTTTTACCGCAACGAATACGATGAGCTGCCTCGCGCATGTCTTCGAAAACGCAAACGCTCTCGACAAGCTGGAAGCCTTTGCGTCTCTGAACGGCCCGGCATGGTACGGCCTGCCGGTCAATGATGACACGATCACGCTCGTCAGGCAGACGGAGCCCGTGGCCTATCCTTCAAAAATCGAGACCGGGGCAGGGCCTGTGACCGTATTTGATCCCATGTTTCCGCTGCACTGGGCTGTCGAAGACTGACGACCTGCCACAAAGAAAAAGCCGGAGCGCTACGCACTCCGGCTTTGAAATATCGATATTCCGGTCTTTTTACTGAGCCGGCGGGAACGGAACCGGGCTGTCTGCCTGCTTCTGCAGATAGGCCAGCAGATCGGCGCGCTCGTCTTCCTTGGCGAGACCGGCAAAGCCCATGGCAGTGCCCTTCACGTAATCCTTCGGCTTCTTCAGGAAGTGGAAGAGGTTCTCATAGGTCCACTTTTCCTGGCCACCCTTGGAGAAATCCTTGATCCCTGCCGAGTAGGAGAAACCTTCATGGCTTGCGATCGGGCGATCGACAACGCCCCAGAGATTCGGGCCGACCTTGTTCGGGCCGCCCTTGGAACCGTCATGACAGGCTCCGCATTTCTTGAAGATCTCTGCGCCCTTGGCAGCATCCGCCTTGGCGAGCAGAACGCCGACCGGCGTTTCCGGTGCAGCGGCAGCAGCGCCTGCAGCAGGTGCAGCGGCTTCCTCTGCAGCAATTGCATAGCCGGGCTTTTCAGGAGCCTCGGACTTGAAGATACCTTCGGACAAAATAGATACGGACATAAGCACGAACACGGTGCCAAGAAGGGCACCAACGCCCATGTTCATATGAGAATTCATCTGCTACCGCTCCCCTTAGCATCGCCCGCGTGATCAATGCCGGCGCATCTTGAAATCGCGCGGAACCTATGTCTTTTAGCGCGGAAGTGCAACACTTCTCAACAGCCTAAGACTGAGACGTTTTGACACTTTTCGCCGCGGAATAGAAGGCCCCTTCATGCAGACAAACAATTTTGATGATGTTCTGGTGCTGATCCCCGCGCGGATGGCATCGACCCGGCTTCCGGGCAAGCCGCTGGCTGATATCTGCGGTGAGCCGATGATCGTGCAGGTCGTGCGACGCGCCGTCGAAGCTGACGTGGGACGCGTCGTGGCTGCGGTCGATCACGAGGATACGCTGCGCGCCGTGCGGGATGCCGGCTTTGAGGCGGTCATGACACGCGTCGATCATGAATCGGGCTCCGATCGGATCTATGAGGCGTTGCAGATCTGCGATCCCGAGGGAAAAGTGCGAATCGTCATCAATGTTCAGGGCGACCTGCCGACCATTGAACCCGAGACCGTACGTGCCGCACTTCGCCCTCTGGAAGACCCGGCTGTCGATATTGCCACCCTGACGGTCGAGATCGTCGAGGAGGAGGAAAAGACGGCGCCGAGCGTCGTCAAGGTTGTTGGCTCGCCCGTCTCGGAAAGCCGCCTGCGGGCGCTTTATTTTACGCGGGCAACTGCCCCCTGGGGCGAAGGTCCGCTCTATCATCATATCGGTCTCTATGCCTATCGCCGCCAGTCACTGGAGCGCTTCGTCTCGCTGAAGCCCTCCATGCTTGAAATGCGCGAAAAGCTGGAGCAGCTTCGCGCCCTCGAGGCGGGCATGCGCATCGATGCCGAAATCGTCAACGCCGTGCCACTCGGCGTCGACACCCGTGCAGATCTTGAAAGAGCGCGTCGGTTGCTTGCCGCGCGCGGCCAGTGAAGAGACCAGACATGATTGCCAGAACCAACCGCATTTCCTTCCAGGGTGACTTCGGCGCAAACTCCGACATGGCCAGCCGCGACATGTTTCCAAGCATGCAGCCGCTTCCCTGCCAGACTTTCGAGGACGCCTTCAATGCGGTGGAAAGCGGCGACGCCGACCTCGCCATGATCCCGATCGAGAACACGCTGGCCGGTCGCGTGGCCGACATTCATTATCTCATGCCGCAGTCGCGCCTTTTCATTGTCGGCGAATATTTCATGCCGATCCGCTTCCAGCTCATGGTGCTGCCGGGCGTGAAGAAGGAAGAGATCCGCACGGTTCACAGCCACATTCACGCGCTCGGCCAATGCCGCAAGATCGTCCGCTCCAATGGCTGGAAGGCGGTAGTCGCCGGTGACACCGCCGGTGCGGCGAAACTGGTCTCCGAGACGGGCGACCGGTCGATGGCAGCACTTGCACCGCGTCTCGCGGCCGATCTCTACGGTCTGGATATCCTGGAAGAAAACGTCGAGGATTCGGAAAACAACATCACGCGGTTTGTCGTTCTGTCGCCGAACGAAATGCATGCAGAGCGTGAAAGGCCCGACGAAAAGATCGTCACGACCTTCGTCTTCAATGTCCGCAACATCCCGGCAGCTCTTTACAAGGCACTGGGCGGCTTTGCGACCAACGGCATCAACATGACCAAGCTGGAGAGCTACCAGCTCGGCGGCAAGTTCGTTGCTACCCAGTTCTTCGCGGATATCGAAGGTCATCCGGACGATGCGAACGTGAAGAACGCGCTGGAAGAACTGAAGTTCTTCTCAGAGAAGGTCCGCATTCTTGGCGTCTACAAGGCGCATCCGATGCGCAAGCAGTTCTGAAAGATATCGCCGTCAGCGGGCAATCCGATAGACCTTCAGGTCAGGTGCGCCCGCGGGCGTGATGTCGCTGAGGTACGATGGAACCTGTCCGGCGGCGAGACCTGCGAAGAAGCCTTCCGGTGCCCGTTTGATCAGCGTGTTCATCTCGCCATCGCCGGGGCAAAAGACGAGATAGTCCGCGCCCGCTGATGTCAGGATCGATTGCGCGTCCTTCGGTGATGCCAGACCGGCGCGAATGACAGCAAGCATGCCCTGCGGATTGCGGTGATAGGGTGCCGCAAGCACGCTATGCGGCGTGAAACGCAGGATCGGCGAACCCATGTTCGATGGGGCCGCGATCATGCCCTTTGGGAGGCTGTTAAGGAAGGTCAGGTTGGCTTCCTTCGTGCACATGCTCAGCCGGGCAAACTGCGCGACCGACTTGTCGGCTGAATCGTCCCCCAGCGCTTGCGCAACGATAAAGCCGCTTGTGAACCAGAACGACGGGATGCTGGCCAGCAGTAGGGCCGCAAATGGCAGGCCCGCAACGGCGGACGTCCGGTTCCGGCGGCTGTAGCTGTGGAGTTCGGAGACAAGGACCGCAAGCGGCAGCGCAGAGAGCATTTGCGGGAAGGTCGTGGCGCGTACCTGCACAAGTGAAATTGCCCATCCGGCCGTGATCAGGGCAAGCAGCACGGCGTGGACTTCGATGCGATCGCGTCGATAGATCCGCCAGGCGCAAACCGCCATGGCAATCAGGCCGACGAAATAGAATCCCCCGACCGTTGCAGGTTGTGCCTTCGCCTGGGCAAAAACCGATAGAGCCTCCTGGACGTGCGATAGCCAGACATCCACCAGCAGCGGATCAAGGCTTGCCAGCGGATTTCCAAGGCACTGCGGCATCACCTTCAGGATCAGGACGCCAGCGCCTGCACCAATCACGCCGAGCGCGCCGAAACGCATCAGCACGGACGAGCGACTGGTCAATGCAGCAGCTGCTGCCAGCGTCAAACCGCCATAGACGGTCAGGCTGAGAAATCCGAAGGAGAGGTTGTCGCATGTCACACGGGTGTAAAGCCACGCCGGAACCGTTGCGCCATAGGCTGCCGCCGTCAGAAGCGCAAATGCCAGACCAAAGGCCGTCGCTGCGCGTGCGTAGCTTTCACCGTTCCAGGCCCAACGAATGGCGATGATGAGCGATGCGACGCCGAGCAGCGGGGTCGTCTCAGCGCCGATGGCCAATGCGATGGCGCTTGCAAGCCCAGCCAGCCCATAGCTCGAAGCGCGATGACGAGGATCGACCAGCGCCGCAGCGACGATGGCTATAAGCGCCATCTGCGCGTTGTGATGATCGATACCGCCGGGTTCGAAGCGGCGCACGGAAATCAGGAATAGCGTGATGATCGCGATTGCAAAGACCATCGCCTTTTCGCCGCCAATGCGGCGCGCACCGAGGCCGATGAAGAAGAGCACCGGCAGGTTCAGCGACACGGGCCAGACGAAAAGCGCCGTCGCCTCCGCCATGCGCGGCGACAGGAAGAGGCCGAAGAACTTGATCAGGAGCACGATCGGCAGATCGATGAAGCGCGACCAATGCATCAGAGTGCCCGGCAAGGGCCCAAGTCGATACTGCATCAGGTCGAACCAGCCTTGCCCGTTGAGCAGATCGCGGACCTCGACAAGCCGCATTGTGTCGTCATTGTCGGGGCCGACATAGTCGACGTAGCTGAAAAGCGTGTTTGAGCCGTGGATGGCGAGGATCACCAGAAACGCAATGAGAACTGCAAGCCCGAGCCTGCTTGCAACGGTGCCTGAAGCGGCGGAACCATCATTGCTGGCAGGGGTCAACGCCCGCAAAGGTCCGACATTCTCGACATTGGCCATTCCGGAAGCTCCCTGATACGCACGACATACGCCCGGATGAAGGTGAAGAAATTTCGGCCCCAAAACCGCGAGGAGTTCAACCTAACTTAACCTTCTCAAGAAATAGTAAAATGCAAGGTCCGCTGGGCAATCCCGCGGAGGGCTTCACGCGAGGAAATGACGATGGCTCGGAATGGTGCAGACCTGAACGGGGGAATTCTGGACGGGCTCGATGTCGCCGTCCTTTTGCCGTGTTACAACGAGGCGGCAACCATCGCGGACGTTGTCGCCGGATTTCGTGCCGCCATGCCCGGCGCCCGCATTTATGTCTACGACAACAATTCGACCGACGGGACGGCTCTGAAGGCCGCGCTGGCAGGCGCTATCGTCACCCGCGAGCGGCGGCAGGGCAAGGGCAATGTCGTCCGTCGCATGTTTTCCGACATCGACGCCGATATCTATGTGATGGCCGATGGTGACGGGACCTACGCGCCCGAGGATGGTCTAGAACTCGTCCGCACACTGCTATCGGAACAGGCCGACATGGTCGTCGGCACGCGTCGCGGTGTGCAGCAGGATGCCGGCCGTCAGGGTCATGCGTTGGGAAATACGTTGTTCAACACGCTCTATCGCGCCATGTTCGGACCGGGCTACACGGATATCTTTTCAGGCTACAGGGCATTCTCGCGCCGCTTTGCCAAGAGCTTTCCGGCGGTATCGGGCGGCTTCGAGATCGAAACGGAAATGTCGGTCCACGCGTCTCGGCTCAAGATGCCGGTCTCCGAGATCGAGCTATCCTATGGCCGCCGACCCGAGGGGTCACATTCCAAGCTTTCGACCTACAAGGACGGCGCAAAGATCCTCTGGATGTTCGCGATGCTGATGAAGGAAACGCGTCCCTTTGTGTTCTTCTCCTGCATCAGCCTTGCCTTCATGACCGCCAGCATCGGCTTCATGACCCCGGTACTCGCCGAATATATCGAAACCGGTCTGGTGCCCAAGCTGCCGACCTGGGTTCTCTCGATGGCGCTGATGATGATCTCTTTCATGATTTTCACCGCCGGCCTCATCCTCGATAGCGTCGCCCGCGCCCGCACGGAACAGCTTCGCATCTGGTATCTCGGTCTGCCGGCTGTCCGGCTTCTGCACCGTCCCATGGTGCCCATGGCAGACAAGCCTGACGTCGCACCCGTCGGCGGAGCCCGCAAGCGCCGCGCCGCATGAAAAAGCTGTTCTGGTTCGCCTTTGCCGGCGGCTCCGGTTTTCTGGTCGATGCCGGCACGCTTTGGCTGCTCATCCACTTCACGCCGGTAGGCCCCTATCTGGCGCGCATCCTGTCGATCGCCACGGCCATGGCCTGGACCTGGACCGTCAACCGCACGCTGACATTTGGCCGATCGAGCCGCAGCCTGGCCTCTGAAGGCGCACGCTATGGTCTTGTCGGCCTTGCCGCGGCACTGGTGAATTATGCGGTCTATTCCGCATGTCTGTGGTTCATGGGGCGCTGTCAGCCATGCTCTGCAGCTTTCGCGGACTATCGAGAATTGTGGCCGGTCGCAGCAACGGCGGTTGGTTCCGGCGTCGCGATGGTGGTGTCCTACTACGGCTATTCCCGGCTCGTTTTCACCAGCCGCTAAATTACTCTGCCTCGAACAAATCCACACCTCCAAACGTGTAACCTTGGGAACTGCGAACTGGCGCATAGTCATTAGATTGGAGCCAGTTTGATGGTAGACTGATTGTCGGGCGCAAACGTCCGGACAACGATATTGGGGGTATCATGTTTCGCAAGGCTCTTCTCATTGGCGGCTGCATTCTGATGGCCGGTGTTCGCGTGGCGTTCGCCGACGCAACCATTCCGGACAAGGATATCAAGGGCGCAAAGGACAACAGTCTCCTGCCGCGCTACGAAGGTTCGTTCCTCGTCAGTTACGCGCACAAGGATTTTTCGGACTTCACTTTGCCCTTGAGCCCGCTTGAGAAGAACGGCAAGACCGATAGCAGCAACAACAATGTCTACGCCGCCAAGACCGCGAAGGAACTGGAAGGCGCGCTCACCCGACTGGTCTATCTGGAACCGGAAAACAGATCTCCGCTGGAAGTTCTGCGTAACTATCAGGAGGTTGTGACAAAGGCGGGCGGCGAGGTCCTCTTTGAATGCAAGGGCGAGGAATGTGGCGGCAGCGCAACGCTCGCAGCGGCAGGTGGCGGTGGCGACCAGAGCCTGACGATGCAGTTCGTGCGCGAAAAGGACATCGCAGATCCGGCCTTCTCCAACGGCAATTGCGCGCTGACCTCCGGCATTACCGACCAACGGTACTTCTCGGGCCGCTTGCCGGTTGACGGCGGCGATGCCTTCGTAGCGATCCAGACCTTTACGATTGCCGATGGCGGCAACTACTGCAACGCCTTCAACCAGCGCACGGTTGCCATGGTCAACATCGTCGAGCCCAAGGCGCGCGAACAGAAGATGGTTGTCGTCAAGGCAGACGAGATGGCCAAGTCCATCGGCACGTCAGGCAAAGTCATGCTCTACGGCATCTTTTTCGATACCGACAAGGCCGAACTGAAGCCTGAATCCGATCCGACGCTGCAGGAAATCGCGACTTTGCTGACATCCAATCCCGATCTCAAGGTTGTTGTCGTCGGCCATACCGACAGTCAGGGAAGCTATGATCACAACATCGATCTTTCGAAGCGCCGCGCCGCAGCCGTCGTTGCAGCGCTGACCAAGCAGTTCAAGATCGAAGGCGGCCGTCTGAAGAGCGCAGGCGTCGGCATGCTGGCGCCCACCGCATCCAACGAAACCGATGACGGCCGGGCCAAGAACCGCCGCGTCGAGATCGTCCGGTTGAATTAAGATTAGTCGGCTACTTTTATTCAAGAGGGCAGTCGGGGCTCTGTCCCGGCTGCCATTTGGACAATCAGCGCCTTACATCCTTGATGGCATCGGCAATCTCACGGCGCATGCTCCTGTAGTCTTCGAGAGCATTCTGTTCGGATGGCGATAGATCCACATTTTTCGGCAGGCGCTTGATCAGGAGATCCAGCACATCCTCTATGCGCCCCAGCTGCTTTCCATAGCCTACGGCAGAAACAACGGACTTTTCGACCTCGGGATTCGTCGAATGGCCAAGATCGACACTCAGATTGAAGAGCCCGATCTGCTGCCCGGTCGTTTTGAAAACCCAGGTCCAGGGATTGATGGTTTGATTGATGTCACCAGAAAGCGGATACTTCACGTTGCCCATGCGTATTCTCCCCGCGCTCATCGCGTGGGGAGAAGTCTAGCGCAAAGATTGTGCGATGCACAATATTGCGATCAGACGGTTTCCCAGCCGTCCTTTTCGCTGGCGCGGTAGATCGCGTCGATGAATTTCTGGTTGAGCTTCGAGCTTTCGAGCGTCACCACTTCAACGCTTTCGCCAAGTGCTGCGCGCGAGAAGGCTTCCGCCTCCAGGCGATACTGCCGAGCATCCTGGAAACGGTAGTGGTGGGACTCGCCATGGTTCTGGTTCGTGACCTCGATCTCTTCCGCGCCGTAACGGTCGGCATTGAAGGGTGATTTCACTTCGATGAAGCCATCGGTTCCGTGAAAGACCATAACCTGCCGCGCTGCCATCTGGGTCGACACGTAAAAGCTCAGCTCGAAATCGCCGAAGTCGGCCCGGACCGAGGAATAGATGTCCGTGCCGAATTCCGGGTCGCGTGTCGTCGAGGCCTGAACACGCAAAGGCTCCTTGCCGGTCGAAAACCGCGTGCTGATCGTCGGGTAGACGCCGATGTCGGGCAGGCCGCCGCCGCCAAGCGAGGGAATGTTGCGCATGTTGCCGGGGTCGCGGTTGAAATAGGTGAAGGCGCCCTGCACATGGCAAAGCTTGCCGATCGCACCTTCCGCCAGAAGAACGCGCACGCGCCGCCAGACCGGAGAATAGGTCACCATGTAGGCTTCGGAAATCAGCACCTTGTTGCGGTCGCGGGCCTCGATGACCGCATCGATCTCATCGGCTTTCAGCGCGATCGGCTTTTCGCAGAGCACATGCTTGCCGGCATTCGCAGCCTTGATGGACCACTCGATATGTTGCGAGGTCGGCAGCGGAATATAAACGGCATCGATCGTGTCGGAGGCCAGCATCTCTTCATAGGATCCGAAGGCATGCGGCACTGAAAACCGGTCAGCCAGCTCGCGCGCCTTGGCAAGATCTCGGCTGGCGATGGCGGTTACCACGCAGTTTTCTGCATCCTGGATCGCCGGTATCACCAGTTCGCGGCCGATCTTGGCGGTCGACAGAATTCCAAATCGCAGCATGTTTCTCTCCCTTTTTGAGGTGTGAGTCATAGGCAAGTCTGCAAGAGGGTTCAAGCGTTTCAGAGAATGCCGACGCGCCGCAGCAGCCACCACGCAAGCATGACGGATGCAAGGATTGCGGAGATCGCCCAGAACGTTCCGGTCTCATCGTGTTCAAAGGGCATGCCGGCGGTATTCATGCCGAAAAATCCGGTGATCAATGTTGGCGGAAGAAGCAGTGCCGTCATGATCGACATGATGTAAAGCTGCCGGTTGATCTGGTTGGATGAAAGAGAGTTGATTTCTTCGTGCAGCAGGCGCGCGCGTTCGGTCAGCGCCTCTACTTCGTGGCTTGCGGCTTCCAGGCGGCTCGTGATGCGCGAGGCAACATCCTCGAAACCCTGCGGCACTTCATGGTCCTCATACGACGATGCGTGGCGGATCGCCGTCAGCAGTGTGCGAAGGTGCCTGTGCAGCCTCACGATCGAGCGCCGCGCGCTTTGCAATCGCTTCTGGAACTTCACAGGGTCACGATTGGCATAGATATCATCCTCGATGATGTTCAGTTCGCCCGTAATTTCCTTCACCAGACCGAAGAGCGAACGCTGGAAATCTGTCACCATCTGCTCGAAAATATCGATGGAGGTGTCAAATTTGCCCGGGTTCCGCTCCAGCATGTAGCGCACATTGTCGACGCTGGCCAAAGGATGCAGCCGGCTGGTGATGATGAAGCGATCGCAGATCGCATAATGGAGGAAGCCGAGGTCGCGTGTGCTCTGATCGAAATCCTTCTGATAATCGACAAGCGTTCCATAGAGAAAGCCTTCGTCGACCGTGACGGACGGATGTGTCTCATGCGTCGTCAGCGCAATCAGCGCGGCTTCGGGAAGCATCTGAAGGCTTTCCAGAAAATGCATGACACGCACATCGGCCAGGCTGAAATGCAGCCAGACAAAGCCGCTGTCAGGCAGGGCACGCAGCTCGCCATCATCCATCTTGCGGGCAGGGATATGGCCTGGATTGATCTGGTAGGCCCATACGAGGCCGGGAACGTCTGAGATCGGAAGATGCATGTTCGTTTCGATGCCCTGAGCGACTTTGGTTCACTTTCAGCATCAACCCCGATTGCATGAACCTTTTATGACAGGCTGGCGACAACAGTGAATCCGCATCAGGCGTGCCAACGCGCTCCTCTTCATGCGCAGCGGCTGAAATATGCGCTTGCCAAGCGTGAGTGCGCTGCACAAGATGGGCAATCACCGGAGGTTCGCTCCAGATCTGAACTTCCCATCCCCTCGGTCCCAAGCTATTTGCGTAGGTCTTCATGCCAGCCGATTTCGTTGTTAGGAATGCTCGCGACCCGAGGTCCGGGATGGTTGATGTCGTCGTCTCGGCTGGGATTATTGCGGAGATAGGCCCGCAAGCCGGCGCGTCCGCCAGCGATGTGCCCGGCTTTGATGCAGGAGGCGCACTTCTTCTTCCCGGCCTGGTGGATGGGCACATCCATCTCGACAAGACGCTGATTGGCCTCCCTTTTATCCCGCATATTCCGGGCGACAGCGTCGCCAAGCGCATCGATGCCGAGAAGAGCCTACGCCGCAAACTCGAGATGCCGGTTGAAAAGCGCGGCGGGCTTCTGATCGAAAAGATGTCGGCGCTCGGCACCGTCGCTGCCCGCAGCCATGTCGACATCGACACCGAAATCGGCCTCAAGGGACTGGAAGCCGAACTCTGGCTGAAGGAACACTACCGGCACCTGATGGATATCCAGATCGTCGCCTTTCCTCAGTCAGGCATTCTGCGCGATCCGGGCACCGCTGAGCTTATCGATGCGGCTATTGCCGCTGGCGCCGATCTCGTCGGCGGTCTTGATCCGGCGGGGATTGATGGCGACGTGGCGGGACATCTGGATGTTGTCTTCGGGATTGCCGAGAAGCATGGGGTCGGTGTTGACCTGCATCTTCATGACGGTGGGGCGTTGGGCGCATTTGAAATCCGCCAGATTGCCGAACGCACCATCGCGGCCGGACTTCAGGGAAAGGTCGTCGTCAGCCATGCGTTCAGCCTTGGCGAACTCACAGACAGCGACTTCGGAAGGACCGCTGAACTGCTGGCGCGCGCCGATGTTGCGATCATGACGACCGGGCCCGGCGGCGTGTCCATGCCGCCCGTCAAGCGCCTGCGCGCAGCGGGCGTGCGGGTCTTCTCAGGCAACGACAATATCCGCGATGCCTGGTCGCCGCTTGGCACTGGCGATCTACTGGAACGCGCCGCAATCCTTTGCGATCGTCAGGACTATCGCTCCGATGAAGATCTCGAGCTGGCATTCCGCCTCGTGTCTGAAGAGCCTTCGGTTGTGATCGGCCGAGGTAGCGGACATCTTGAGGTGGGCGCCCCGGCCGATTTCGTCCTGCTTCCGGTCGCCTCCATCGCGGAAGCTGTCGCTGAGCGTCCGCGTCAACGCACCGTCTTCAAGCGTGGGCGCAATGTCGCGCCATCTGCAGGCACCGCCGCATGAGTGATGCGACTGGCCGTTCCGTGACGGTGGGAAACCGCGGAGCCATCGGAAGCGTAGCGATGATTGTTTCACCCCATGCCGCTTCTGCAGAGGCGGGCGCTCGCGTGCTGCGTCGCGGCGGCAATGCCATCGAAGCGGTGATTGCGGGAGGTGCAGCCCTTGGCGTCACCTATCCGCATTTCTGCGGTCTGGGCGGCGATGCCATCTGGCTGGTTTCGGATGGCAATGGACAGGCGGACGCCTATCTCGGCATCGGTCAGGCCGCGCAAAACGTAGAAGGCATCAGGGAGATCCCGCTCCGGGGCCCTGGCTCCGCGCTCACGACCGCCTGCATGGTCGATAGCTGGGGCACCCTGCTCAGCCATTCGCGCGAGCACTGGCGCGGTAAGGAGCAGCTGTCCGCGCTGCTGGAGGACGCCATCGTTCTGGCCGAGGAAGGGTTCGAGGTCAGTCGCTCGCAGGCCTTCTGGCATGATTTCCGCAAGGACGAACTGACCAGCTGGCCGGGCTTCGCCACAGTGTTTGCGGGGCAGGGGCTTCAGCGTCAGCCGGCGCTCGCAGCCACGCTTCGCATGATTGCCGACGAAGGCCCGCGCAGCTTTTACGAAGGCCCCCTGGCGCATCGCCTTGCAAAGGCGCTTGGCGTTGCCGGTTCGCCACTCACGCTGGCCGATCTGCACGCAACGCGGACACGTCGCGCAACGCCGCAGTCCCTTGATTATCGTGGGCTGACGCTTATCGCGCCGCCGCCCCCAACTCAAGGGGTGACCACGCTGGGCATCATGGGCGTCCTGCAACACTTTGACATCGCCAGTCTCGATCCCGCAGAAGCGCCTTTCTATCATCACATCGTCGAGGCGGTAAAACAGGCCTTTCTCGACCGGCCCTTCATCGCCGATCCCGATTTCGGCGGAGCGTTTGACGCATGGCTTGATCCCTCCCGCCTGGCTGCCAAGGCCGCCGCGATCCGCACGGATAGAGCGTTAGAATGGCCTTACGTTCATAAGCCTGCTGACACTGCCTTCATCGGAGCCGTCGATGCCGAAGGGCGTGCCGTTTCCATGCTGCAGAGCATCTACTTCGATTGGGGAAGTGGCATCGTTCCGGGTGACACGGGCGTTCTATGGCAAAACCGGGGTGCCGGCTTCAGTCTGGATCCGGCAAGCCCGAACAGGCTGGCGCCGGGCAAGAGGCCCTTCTACACCCTTAACCCGGGAATGGCCCTTTCGCGCGGCAAGCCGCAACTGGTCTATGGGACACAAGGGGCGGACGGTCAGCCGCAAACGCTTGCCCTCCTGTTGAGCCTGCTGATCGATCACGGCATGAGCCCAGCCGAGGCGCTGGCGCACCCGCGCTTTCTTCTCGGTCGCACGTTTTCCGACAGCCGCGACAGTTTGAAGGTCGAGGCGGGCGGCCATGAAGGTCTGACCGCTGGGCTGGCGGCGCTTGGTCACGAAGTTTCGATGATCGACCGGCTCAGCCAATTGGGGGGACAGGCAGGCGCCATTCGACGCAATGCAGATGGAAATCTCGTTGGCGCGCATGATCCACGTAGCGACGGGGGCGCGATTGCAATCTCATGACCGCAACGCCCCAATTCGATCTCGTTTTACGTAATTTACGACTTACGGATGCATCGGAGCCGGCAGACATCGCCATACGTGACGGGCGCATCGCACAAATAGGCTCTGGCCTCATCTGTGATGCGGTGTCGGAGGAAGACTGCGGCGGCGCTTTTGCATTTCCGGGTTTTGTCGAAACCCATATTCACCTCGACAAGGCAGGCATCCTGGGCCGGTGCAATATCTGTGAAGGAACCCTCGCCGAGGCGGTTCGCGAGACGGCAAGAGCAAAGGCGGCCTTCACGGAGGACGATGTCTACGCGCGTGCCGAGCGAGTTCTGGAGAAGGCAATCGCCTCCGGTACGACCCGCATGCGCACGTTTGTGGAAGTTGATCCGCGTGCGGGTTTGCGATCTTTCGAGGCGCTGAAAAGGCTGCGCGCAAATTATGCGTTCGCGATCGATCTGGAAATCTGCGCCTTTGCGCAAGAGGGGCTGACCAACGAGCCGGAGACCGCGCAACTGCTGAAACATGCGCTTGCCCATGGCGCTGATCTCGTAGGTGGCGCGCCCTATGTAGACCCCGACCCGGCAGGTCAGATCCGCATGATTTTCGACCTTGCCGAACGCCATGGCGTGGCTGTCGACTTCCATCTCGATTTTGATCTCGATCCGGCGCACACGAATCTGCCCGCAGTCATCGCTGAAACGGTCGCCCGGGGTTATCAGGGACGGGTCTCGATCGGCCATGTCACGAACCTGTCGGCCATGGTGCCTGAGGATGTGCTGGCGATCGCCCGGAGCCTCAAGGCAGCGGGCATTGCCCTGACTGTACTGCCGGCAACCGATATGTTCCTCAATGGCCGGGCGCATGATCGTCTGGTGCCACGCGGTATTGCGCCGGCGCATGTTCTGGCGGCAGAGGGGGTGACGGTCTCCATTGCCACCAACAACGTGCTGAACCCGTTCACGCCATTTGGCGATGCATCGCTGATCCGCATGGCGAATTTCTACGCCAACACTGCCCAGATTTCGCGTGACGCAGATATTGCCGCAACGTTTGACATGGTCAGCGCAGGCGCGGCCTCGCTGCTCGGTCAGGAATACGCTCTGGCGGTGGGTGCGCCTGCGGATATCGTGCTTCTCGATTGCAGCAACGCTCTGGAAGCCGTTCGCGAAATCGCCCGCCCGATCAAGGGCTGGAAACGCGGACGCAAGAGTTTCGATAACGGTCGTTCGAGGATTTTAACGCCTGAGCGCTGAGAGCCCGAAGCGCTACCAGACGATCGGATGTGTCTCGCCGGTGGCGACATTGACGAAGCCTTCAGGCGCCCGCTCGTTGGGCGCGACCAGAACCCAGCGCCATGGCGCGCAGGTGAGCGTCGCAAAGGCAAGCCGCTCCGGAAAGCCCGGCCACCAGCGCGGCGAGAAGGTCGGCTCAAACATCCATTCCACCTTTTCACCCGCCGCATAAAGCGCCTGCATTTCGGCATGCAGATCCTGCGGCGGCCGCGCCGTCATCAGACCGCCGATTTCATAGCGAACTGTCGCGGTCACCTCGCCACGATCCACCAGCGCCCAGCCGCCCTGCATATCGCGGATCGCGTTCACGGCCTTTGCCATTGCCGCGTCCGAGGAGCCAACCACCCAGATATTGTGCTTGTCGTGCCCCATGGAGCAGGCGAGCGCGCAGTCTGGCGTCCTTGGGCCCGTGCCGAGCCAGAACATACGCCCGACGCGGCCCTCACCGGAGAACCGGTCCACGACGGCAAACTTGGTAACGTTGCGGCCTTCGTCGCGCTGGACCTCGCCATCTCTCACAGGCAATTCGATGGTGATGAAGTCGTCGCTCCAGTGAAAGGGCCGCAGCAGCGCCGCATTCATCGTTTCACGACCCGGCACTGCCTTGATGGCGAAGTCTGCAGCTGACAAGGGCCTGTCGATCTTCACGGTCGATGTCGCCCACTGCGGCCATGCAACCCGCCGAACGTCCGGAAGGTAAGTGCGTCCTTTCGAAACCTGCTTGCCATCAGCCCAGACGCTGTCGATGGAAAGGCTGTTCACGTCGTCGAGCAGCACAAAATCGGCGAAGCGTCCCGGCGCGATCGAGCCGACCCATGGGGTGAGCCGCATGTGGCGGGCGGGATTGATCGTGACGCACTGGATCGCGATTTCGGGCGGAAGTCCGCTCTCGACCGCAAGCCGGGCATTGTAGTCCGTGGCACCCATGCGCAGTGTATCGGAGCATGACCGGTCATCGGTGACGAGCGCGACCTGTGACCAGTCCTCGATGCCCGCCGCGAGCATGCCCTTGATGATATCGGGCATGGAATGCGGGCGGATCTCAAGGAAAATGCCGCGGCGCAGCTTGTCGATGGCCTCCTCGGGTGTCCAGGCCTCGTGATCTGAGGCAAGACCTGCCGCAGCAAATGCGTTGATTTCGGGAATGCCGCGCAGACCCGCACCATGTCCTTCCACCACGCCGCGCTGTTCGAAGGTGGCGCGGATCATGCCCCAGAGGCGGTCATAGGACGGGTTTGCAGGATTCCAGACGGACGGCCAGTCCATCACTTCATCAAGGCCTGCAACCATCAGCGACTGTTTGAGGAAGTCGCGCTGCTCGGCGTAGCCAAAATATCCGCCGCCGAATTCGTAAGCGGTCGGGGGCACGGCCGAACCAGGTAGCGGGAAGATCTTCTGCGGTGAACCATGACGGCGCGCCGTCAGCCAGAACTCGAGATTGTGCGGACCGTCCACATTGGAGAATTCGTGGCTGGCTTCACAGGTCCACGTATTGCCGAAAGGCAGGACGAGCGCCGCCTCCCATTCCGGGGTCACGTGCGAGCTTTCAATGTGCTTGTGCGCCTCGCCAAATCCCGGCACGGCGGCCAGCGCGCCAAGGTCGATGCGCTCCGGGGCTTCACCCTTATAGGCTCCGGCCGGTCCGGTCCAGGCGATGCGGCGCCCGCGAATGACAATCTCCTGATCCTCAAGCCATTGGCGCGTATACACGTCGAGAAGCCGCCCAACACGGACGACCCGGTCGGCGGGCCGTTTGCCCAGCGCCACAAGCGTAAGATCCTGCCGGATCCTGATCTCATCGGCTGCATCGATGAAAAGATCTTCCGGCAGTTCGGTATTGGCAGAGTTTGTCATTTGCCGACCACCTTCAACGCATGACGGGCCATAAAGGCGTCGACGATCCTGAGGCTGGACGCCTCGATCCGTTCCAGCAGGGCTTCGCCTTTTTCCGAAGTCGATGGTCTTGGATCGCCGAAGACTCCGCTAGGATTGAAGGTATGAAACTCGATTGCCTCGGTTCCAAATGTTTCGGGGAAGACGGGATAGCTCGCCTCGGCCCGGCTCATGTCGACCGTATCGGGGGCCAGCGCCAGCATGATCGACGTTTCAACCTCGTCGGCATGATAGAAATGCGGCGCAGCAGGGGTGCTCTCGCAGATTTCCCCGGCAAAATCGGCAAGGCCGGGATAGTCGAGATAGAGCACCGGAAAGCCGAAATCCACCTTGAGCGCACGCGCAGCCAGAACGATCGGCTCGCGATTGCCGAAGTGTCCGTTGACGATGACAAGTGCCTTGATGCCGCTTTTGCGAACACTTGCGCCGATATCGTAAATCAGAGCCTTCAAGGTTTCCGGGCGGATCGAAATCGTGCCGGGATAGCCTTCCGCCGTCCACGCCTCGCCATAGGCAAGCGGTGGCAGCAGAAAGCCATCGCACACCGCGGCAAGCCTTTTGGCGACACCGTTCGCCATCACGGTATCGGTCATGAGCGGCAGGTGCGCGCCATGCTGCTCGACGGCGCCTGTCGCGAGAAATGCAACCAGACCCGTTTCGGTCGCCTTCGCGATATCTGGCCAGCAATTGCGCTCAGCATCCAGCATTTTGACATTCCTTCAAGTCGGCAATGGCAGCGGTCCCTTCGCGCAGAGCGTGCGATAAATTGGGACGCTGATGCTTAATTTTTGCACCGCAAAATGGCCCGCCTGAAAACAAGGCAAATCGGCGCGTTTCCAGTTGACAGATTTCAGCATGTGCCATCTAGTACAGCAAATTCAAGCGCGTAAAGCTGTTGTTGGTTGTTTTATGAAGTCCACCCTGATTACTGGCGGCACGGTCCTGACCGTTGACAAAAGTGACACTGTCCTCGCCGACGGTTGGGTGAGCTTTTGCGACGGCCGCATCACCGGGGTGGGATCGGCTGATACCGTGCCTGATGCCGCCGGATTTGACGAATGCATCGACGCGACGGGTCACCTTGTTCTGCCGGGCCTCGTCAACGCGCACACGCATTCGGTCATGGTGCTCTTTCGCGGCCATGCCGAAGGGCAAAGCCTCCTGACCATGGACGGCTGGTACAACGCAATCCGTGAGCCCGAGCTTGCCATGGTTGCGGAAGATGTTGCCGCACCTGTGGCCCTTTCCTGTGCCGAGATGCTGCTTTCCGGCACCACGACCTTTTGCGACCAGTATTTCTTTGCCGATGAAATTGCCGATGCTGCGGGCAAATCCGGCATGCGCGCCGTGATCGCCTATGGCATTGTCGAGCTTGGAGATATCGAGCGAGGGCGCGCAGAGCTTGCCAGGGCCAAGGAATTCCTCGAACGCCAGCGCTCGGCAGGCGGACGCGTCATTCCGTGGTTTGGTCCGCATGCGCCCTATGTCGACAACAGCGAGCAGACACTGCGCGCCGAAACGGAAATTGCGCGCGCGTTCGGCTGCGGCCTGCATCTTCACATGGCGACAGGGCCTGAAGACAATACCGAAACCCTCGAACGTTATGGCTTGACCGCAACGCAGGCGCTGGCTCGCGACGGCTTTTTCCAGGCGCGGGTCCATGCGGCCCATTGCCTCGATCTGTCTGCCGAGGACATTGCGATCTTTGCGTCCGCTCCTGCCGCTTCCGTTGCCTATTGCGCTTCAGCCGGCATGCGATCGGGCCGGGAGGGCTTTTGTCCTGCGGTCGATTTGAAGCGCGCGGGTGTCACGGTTGCGCTGGGCACGGATAATGTGGCGGCCAACAACAGTTATGATATGGTCCAGGAAATGCGGGTTGCGGGGCTGGCCGCAACGCATCGGGAGGGGATAGCGCAGGTGCTGCCTGCTGCGGAACTGTTGCGGATGGCCACGATCGACGGCGCTCGGGCGCTCGGTCTGGATCACGAGACAGGTTCGCTGGAGCCGGGCAAGTCTGCCGACATCATCATGATCGATATTTCTGGACCGGGATATTCGGATTGCCCTGATCCGGCTGCGCTGCTTGTCTATTCGGGCAGCGGCCGCGATTGCCGTCAGGTCTGGGTCGAGGGCGAACGTCTCGTCCGGGACGGAGCGCTGGTTCGCACCGATTACGCGGCAATCCGCCGCGACTACAAAAAGGCTTACAAGGAATTCTGGATGCGCGTGGATGCAGCGCGGAAGGCTGCATGACGTCGCACACAGAGGGGAACCGGCAGCCAAAGGCTGCCAGGCATGATCAAAACAGGAGAAAAAGATGTCCATTCTGAACAGCTTCAAGATCGCCGCGACGGGCCTGCTCGTCTCCGGTGCGATGGTTTCTACCATGAGCGCTTCGGCGTTTGCTGCCGAATACACCAAGGATCACCCGCTGAAGGTCGCGCTGGTCGTTCACGGCAACCTCGGCGACAAGAGCTTCTTCGACAGCGCCGCTGCCGGCATGAAGGAAGCGGAAGCCAAGCTTCCCGTTTCGGTCAAGATCATCGAAGCCGGTTACCAGAAGGACAAGTGGCAGCCTGCGCTCGCCGACGCTGCTGATGGCGGCTATGACGTCATCATCGCCGGCACGTTCGAAATGACGAAATACGTCGCCGACATGGCCAAGGACTATCCGGACAAGAAGTTCATCATTTTCGATGACGCTCCGGATTTCTCGACCGGCTGCTGCAAGAACGTTCTGGGCATCCAGTATCTGACCTCGACGGCGTCCTACCTTGCCGGTTACGCTGCCGCCAAGATCTCCACCACCGGCACGCTCGGCGAAATCCTTGGCATGGAATTCAAGACCGTGACCGATTTCGCTGTCGGCTTCGATCAGGGCGCCAAGGCTGCAAAGCCGGACATCAAGATCCTAAAGGCCGTTGCCAACAGCTTCTCTGACCCGGCAAAGGGCAAGGAACTGGCGCTCGCACAGCTGAACCAGGGCGCAGACGTCGTGTTCCCGATCGCGGGCTCCACCGGTATCGGCGCACTGCAGGCCGTTCGCGATGCCAAGAAGCTCGCAGTCGGCGTCGACAGCGACCAGGCAACCATCTTCAAGGATAGCGACCCGGCACAGGCCGCCGTCATTTTCACCTCGGTTGAAAAGAAGGTTGGCCAGTCGCTCTTCCTCGCCCTCCAGGAAACCGTTGATGGCAAGGCCGCTTACGGCAGCGGCGTTCTCCTCGGCATCAAGGAAGGCGCTGTCGGCATTTCCATGAACGAGGAATATGAAAAGCTGGTTCCGGCTGACGTCCGCAAGGAAGTCGAAGGCCTGGAAGCCAAGATCGCATCGGGCGAAATCAAGGTCGACACCTCGATGAAGTAATCCGCATTGCCCGGCCCGCCTCGCGGGCCGGGCATTTGCCATCTGATGCTTATCTGGCAGGTTCGACATGCAGCCGCTACTTGAGGCGAAAGCCATCGGCAAGACCTACCCCGGCGGTACGGTTGCCAACAACGGCGTCAATCTGAGCGTACGCGCGGGCGAAGTGCACGCCGTCGTCGGAGAGAACGGCGCTGGAAAATCGACGCTCATGAAAATTCTGTTTGGCATCGAGCAGCCTGATCGTGGCGAGCTCCTGCTGGATGGAAAGCCGGTGCGCTTTGCAAATCCACGCCAGGCCATCGATGCGGGGATCGGCATGGTGTTCCAGCACTTTTCGCTGGTTCCCTCGCTATCCGTGTATGAAAACGTCGTTCTGGGTTCGGAGCCGCGCGCGGGCATCCGTTTTGACCGCAAGCGTGCGATCGAGGAGGTGAAGGCGCTTTCGGAGCGTTTTCGGCTGTCAGTCGATCCGCTTCCGGCCGTCAATTCCATTCCCGTTGGGCAGCAGCAGCGCGTGGAAATTCTGAAGGCGCTTTATCGCGACGCCCGCATTCTCATCCTCGACGAGCCGACGGCCGTTCTCGCCCCGCAGGAGGTGGAGGAACTGTTTGCCGCGATCCGCTCGCTGGTGGCGCAGGGCCGCACGGTAATCTTCATCGCCCACAAGCTTCCGGAAGTTCTGGAAATTTCGAACTCGATCACCGTGATGCGTGCCGGAAAGACCGTCGGTCAGGTGAATACCAGGGATGTGACCGAGCAGAGCCTCGCCACGATGATGGTGGGCAGCGAAGTGACGCTCCGGGTCGACCGCGCGCCGACCGCACGCGACCGTTGCGTGCTCGATGCCACCGCTGTTTCCGTCTCCAAGGACAATGGCAAGCCTGCCTGCACGGCTGTCGACCTCAAGGTCAACAGCGGCGAAATCGTCGGTCTTGTCGGCGTGGAAGGCAACGGGCAGGCCGAATTCATGGAGGCCATCAGTGGCGTTCGCGCCGTTGCATCTGGCAGCATCCGGATTGGCGGAACCGATATTGGCGCAATGTCCGTGCTGCAGCGAAGGCACGAAGGCCTTGCCTGTATTCCGCAGGATCGCCTTGCAGAGGGATTGGCGCCCGGCGCATCGCTTGCCGAAAACATGGTCGCCACGCGCCTTGATGACAAGCGCTATGTCCGCAACGGCATCCTCGATCTCAAGGCCATTCGCAACAACGCCAAGGGGCTGATCGACAAGTACTCGATCCGTGCTGCCGGTCCTCATGCTGCGGCGGGCACGCTTTCGGGCGGCAACATGCAGAAGGTCGTCGTGGCGCGCGAGCTGTCCGAAAGGCCGGAAGTGCTTCTCGTTTCCCAACCGACACGCGGCGTGGACCTTGGGGCCACCCAGTTCATCTGGCGCTCGATCACCGATGCGCGTGATGCCGGTGCAGCCGTGCTCTTAAGCTCCGCGGATCTCTCCGAGTTGCTCGCGCTCTCCGACCGGCTGGTTGTTTTCTACCACGGCGAAATCGTCGCGATGCTCGACAATTCTGATGCCGTCACCCCAGAGCTTCTCGGCGCATACATGCTCGGCTTGAAGCGCCAATCCCACAATGAAATGAAGGTGGCTGTGTGATGAGTGCACCGGCAACGGATAAATGGAAGACGGTGAGAGCCGAAACGGCGCGGCTTCTGACGGCGGTTGTCATCGCGCTTCTGGTGGCGCTTGCCGTCATCATGCTGACCTCAAAGACCCCGGTTGATACGTTCCGCACACTGCTCACAGGCCCGCTGACCTCCAAGCGAACGCTCGGCCTCTGGGTGGATGAAGCGGCCAAGCTGACTGTCACCGGGCTGGCATTCAGCCTTGTGTTTCAGGCACGACAGTTCGCCATGGGCGTCCAGGGTCAGGTTTATGTCGGTGGTCTGGCGGCGACGCTCGTCGCGCTTTCGCCTGTCGGAACGACGGTTCTGGGCATGCCGCTCGCCGTGCTGGCGGCCATGGCGGCAGGTGCCGTTTACGGTTTCATACCAGGCTATGCGAAGGCGAAGCTCGGCGCGAATGAAATCGTCTCCTCGCTGATGCTCAATTATATTGCCGTCTACTTCATCACCTTCGTTGTGCGTGTGCCTCTTTCGGCAGGTCCCGGCCTGATGCAGAGCGCGGATTTCCCGCCGGCGTCGATGTTTGCCGTGCTGGTGCCGAAAACACGTATCGATCTTGGCCTCGTATTGGCTCTGGTTGCTATTGCGCTGGTCTGGTTTGCCCTCTACCGGACAAGTTGGGGCCTGAAGCTCAGGCTTGTCGGGCACAATGCCCGGTTTGCTGAATATGCGGGCATCAAGGCCACCTTCATCATGGTTTCCGCAATGACGGCCTCTGGCGCGCTCGGCGGTCTTCTGGGTTCGATGTATGTGCAGGGCCAGACATTCGGTCGCCTGACCTACGGCTTCGAGGGCGGGCTCGCCTTCGAAGGCATCCTGATCGCGATTGTCGCCAAGTCACGGCCGCTGGCGGTTCCGATCGTGGCAATCTGTTACGGCTATCTGTTGCAGGGTGCGGAGATCATGGGGATCCGCACGGATGTTCCGACCGAAGTGATCGCAGTTGTCCGCGCCCTGATCATCCTTCTGGTGGCCTCCTCCTTCAAGCTCGGTCTCGGCAGCATGCTGAAGAAGCTGGTTTCGGGCGGCGCAAAGACCGGTGAGGCAAATGCAGCGGAGGCAGGCCGATGAACGATCTTCTGGCGGCAATCTTTTCCACCGGCTTCTTCGTCACCATCGTGCGCACCACGACGCCGCTGCTTTTTGCAACGCTCGGTGGCCTGATCTCGGATCTCGCAGGCGCGCTCAACGTTGCTCTCGAGGGCATGATGCTGATTGCGGCGCTGACCGCCGTGGTCGTGTCCGTCTACGCACCATGGTATGTGGCCGTCCTTGCGGCGGTTGCAATGGCCGCCCTTTTCGGTGCGCTGATGGCCTTCTTCCACCTGCGCCTCAAGGCCGACATCATTCTTGTCGGCTTTGCGGTCAACTTCCTGGCCGCAGGCGGCACGGTGTTTGCGCTTTCGATCGCCACCGGCGGCGACAAGGGGACCTCGTCCAACCTTGCATCCAAGGCCGTGCCCGCAATCGATCTCTCGTTCCTGGATGGCATTCCGCTGGTGGGGCATGTCCTGTCGGGTCTTCTGAGCGGTCACTCGCTGCTCAGCTGGCTGGCGCTGCTGACGGTATTCGGGCTCTGGTATTTCCTCTATCACATGCCGCAGGGCATCTGGCTTCGCAGCGTCGGTGAATATCCGGCGGCACCCGAAGCTGCAGGCATCCCGGTCAACCGGATCCGGGTCTGGGCGCTTGTGGCCTCTGGCGTGCTTTCCGGCCTCGCCGGTGCACAGCTTGCGATGTTCAACTATGTCGGCTTCACGCGTGACATGACGAACGGCCGAGGCTTCATCGCGCTTGGCGCAGTTTTGCTGGGCGCGCGCCATCCGCTGGGCGCTCTCTTCGCAGCGCTGCTTTTCGGCATGTTTGAGGCACTATCGGTGGTCCTGCCGTCGATCTTCACGTGGATTCCGTCGGAAATCGTCGTCTCGATCCCGTTCGCGGTGACGATTGTTGCGCTTCTCCTGTTCAGCTACCGCGCCATGAAGGCACGACAGATGCTGGGCGGCGCCTGAGCACGTTGCCGCATAGATTGGGCTTGACCGCCGCCGCACCGCCGCCAACAATCCAGGCCAAGATAAGCCCGCCGGGAGGATGCCCCGGGCGCACTGCGGTTTTTTGGGCATGGAGGAGAAGATCATGACGGATTTGACCGGCAAGGTTGCCGTTGTCACAGGCGCGGGTCGAGGCATCGGTCGCGAAATCGCGCTACATCTGGCGCGGGCCGGCGCAAAAGTCGCGGTCCTGTCGCGCACGTCATCGGAAATCGCCGAAACCGCCGCCATGATTGAAAAGGAGGGCGGTGCAGCGCTTGCGGCACCCGTCGACCTCGTCAACCGCCAGGCCGTGGAAAAGACGCTTGCCGTGATTGCGAGCACGCTCGGACCTGTCGACTTACTCGTCAACAACCACGGGTCCTTCCACGCCTTCGGTCCGATCTGGGAATGCGACCCCGATAAATGGTGGAGCGATATCGAGATCAATCTGCGCGGCACGTTCCATGCCTGCCGCGCGGCTGTCCCGGACATGCTGTGCCGGGGGGCGGGCCGTGTCGTCAATCTCGTCGGCGGCGGCACCGGGAACAGTTTCCCGAATGGTTCCGGCTATGCCTCCAGCAAGGCGGCAATCATGCGGTTTACGGAATGCCTGAATGACACGACGAAGGAGAAGGGCGTGCTCGCCTTTGCCGTCGATCCGGGGCTTGTTCGTACTTCGATGACAGAACTTCAGCTCTATTCGGATGCAGGTAAAACGCACTTGCCGGGCATTCAGCAGCTCTTCGAGGATGGCGTCGATGTTCCGCCCTCAAGGGCCGCAGCACTGATCACCGACATCGCCGGCGGCAGGTTTGATGATCTTGCAGGACGACTGCTGCGCGGGGTCGATGATCGTGACCTGCTGGAGCGCGATATGGTCGGGATTGCCGAGCGCGACGGCCGCGCCTTGCGCTTTACAGAGGTTGAACAGGCGAAACTCTGACCGGCAAAGCCGAAATGAAAAAGCCCGGCAAATGCCGGGCTTTGAAGAGTCCCTTGTTTATTCCCACTCGATCGTGCCGGGCGGCTTCGACGTCACGTCATAGACGACGCGGTTCACACCCTTCACCTCATTGATGATGCGCGTCGCGGTGCGGCCGAGGAACGCCATGTCGTAGGGGAAGAAATCGGCCGTCATTCCATCGACGGAGGTCACGGCACGCAGCGCGAGCACGCGGTCATAGGTGCGGCCGTCACCCATGACACCGACGGTCTGGACCGGCAGGAGAACCGAGAAGGCCTGCCAGATCTTGTCGTAGAGGCCAGCCTTGCGGATTTCTTCGATGTAGATCGCGTCTGCCTTGCGCAGGATATCGAGCTTTTCGCGTGTCACCCCGCCCGGCAGGCGGATGGCGAGGCCCGGACCCGGGAAGGGGTGGCGGCCGATGAAGCTTTCGGGCAGGCCGAGTTCACGGCCAAGCGCCCGCACTTCGTCCTTGAAGAGTTCGCGCAACGGCTCGACAAGCTTCATGTTCATGCGGTCCGGCAGGCCGCCGACATTGTGGTGGCTCTTGATAGTGACGCTCGGGCCGCCGGAGAAGGAAACGCTTTCGATGACGTCCGGATAGAGCGTGCCCTGCGCCAGGAACCGCACCGGACCCTTGCCGTCGGAGGCGATCTTGCGGGCTTCTTCCTCGAAGACTTCGATGAAGAGACGGCCGATCGTCTTGCGCTTCTTTTCGGGATCCGCTTCGCCTTCCAGCTGGCCGATGAAGAGGTCGGAGGCATCCACATGCACGAGCGGAATGTTGTAGTGGTCGCGGAACATGCCCACGACCTGCTCGCTTTCGCCGAGGCGCATCAGGCCATGGTCGACATAGATGCAGGTCAGCTGGTCGCCGATCGCCTCGTGGATGAGCACGGCCGCAACGGAGCTGTCGACGCCGCCGGAAAGGCCGCAGATCACGCGTTCCTTGCCGACCTGGTCGCGGATCTTCTGAACCATCTCGGCCTTGTAGGCAGCCATCGTCCAGTCGGAATGCAGGCCGACGATCTTATGCACGAAATTGGCGATAAGCTTGCCGCCATCCGGCGTGTGCACCACTTCCGGATGGAACATGGTGGTGTAGTAGCGCTTGGCTTCGTTGACGCAGATCGCGAACGGCGCGTTTTCCGAGACGCCGATGATCTCGAAGCCTTCCGGCGCCTGCGTGACGCGGTCGCCATGGCTCATCCAGACAGGATATTCCTGCCCGACTTCCCAGATGCCGTCGAAAAGCGGCGAGTTTTTGAGGATCTTGACATCCGCACGGCCGAATTCGGCCGCATGGCCACCCTCGACGACGCCACCAAGCTGGACCGCCATCGTCTGCTGGCCATAGCAGATCGCCATGATCGGAATACCGGCATCGAAGACTTCCTGCGGTGCGCGCGGGCTGCCTTCGCGGGTGACTGAGTCCGGGCCGCCGGAAAAGATCACACCCTTCGGCTTCAGCTTCTGAAATCCTTCACTCGCCTTCTGATAGGGCCAGATTTCGCAATATACGCCGGTTTCGCGGATGCGCCGCGCAATCAGCTGGGTGACCTGGCTGCCGAAATCGATGATCAGGATGGATTCAGAATGGGCGTCGTGGGACATATGTGGCCTTCTTCAAGAAGGCCCGGAGGCGAGTGCCAACCGGGCAGGGGCTCCAAAACCCGCCCTTACAGCATCAGGCTCCCGTTGTCCAAGGCCTCTTCGATAATCCGCACGGCTTTTGCGAGATTTTCATCGACCACATGCAGATATTCGGTCCAGTCGCCGACATGCTTCAGCTCGTCCTTGCCATCGGAAATGCCCCGCAATCCGATCAGGGGAATGTTGAAATGCTGGCAGGCCCGCAAAACCGCAAAACTTTCCATGTCCACCATGTCGGCGTCGATCGCATCGTAGGCGTCGCCGGAAACGACGTTCGCGCCCGTCGACAGACGGGCCTGCGGGATACCGGCGACCTGATGGGCAGGCGCGACCTCCTTCGGCAGGTCAAGGAAGGGTGTCAATCCCTTCTCAAAGCCGAGCGGCGATGCATCCATGTCGCGATAGCTGACGGAGGAGGCCTGATAGACGGCGGTCTGCTCGAGCCTGGCCGAGCCGGCGGACCCCAGCGAGACGACGAGATCGGGCTTGCTGCCCTTTGCCTCCAGCCGCGCAAGTGTGCTGGTCAGCACGACGGCAGCCTCGACCGGCCCGACGCCCGTCATCAGCGGGTCGATAAGGCCGCGCAGATGCACGCCATATTCCGCCTCAACCGCCATGACGTAGAGGACCTTCTTGCCTGCAACTGTTTTCATTTCGAAATCCATAGCCCGCCCCCTGATGGTATGCCTGACAAGATGGATGGGTTTTGCGTCATCCGGGTGTCAAAGTCAAAGTGCTGTGGCGATCAGCCAATTCGCACGGCGTGCTGGTCCCAGTTGAGCGGGCTCTGGTGCCCGGCAAACAAACCACCCTCGGTGCCGACCCCGAAACCATGCGGCCCGGCAGCGATCCCGGACGCACCCTTGAGCGCCACGGTCCGGATGAGCTTTCCGGTTGTCCCATCAAGTACGACATAGGTGCCGCCGCGCGGCGATGTTGCGGCGACGATCCCTTCGGCGCGGTTGACGGCGATGGCGCCGACATAGTTGGCAAGCCCTCTTGCGGCCTCGTCGGGCAGGTCGATGAAACGCAGCGCCTCACCCTGGCTGAACTTGCCGATCAATGGCGGCAGGGCATCGCGCGGGCCTTCAAACTGGCAGGCGAACCAGATCGATCCGTCATCTGCCAGATCGATATGCCGGGTTGAAAGCTGGTTCAGATTGGCCGGCAGCGCATGCTTTTCGATGAGCGCGCCGTTCGATGCATCGATAAGCGCGAGCGATGGCTCCATCCGGTCGAGATTGAGCTTGGTACGCCCGAAATCGGGATGCGTCTCGATCCCGCCATTGGCCGCGATTAGCACTTTTCCGTCGAGGCTGACGGACAGATCATGCGGCCCGACCCCGAAGGTCGAATATTCACCGATCCGGGCGAACACGGCAGTTGCGTCATAGATCCCGATCACGCCACGCGCGTTGTCGAAGTCGTTTTCATTGGCGTAGAGCAGCCGTCCGTCGCGCGAAAACGTCCCGTGCCCGTAAAAGTGCCGGCCCGCAGGCGAATGAATGATCGTGGGCGCGTTCGTCCGCGTACGGTCGAAAATGACGGCAAAGGTGCCCGGTCGGCGCGCGAACGCTGCGATCCGGTTGAAGACAGGGTCATAGGCCAGTCCGTGCGCGCGGCCGGGAAGCGGGCTCCTGTCGACGATTGTCCCCCCGTCGGTGATCGTTGCAAGACCAAAGCGGCCTGCCTCGTCTATATAGGCAGACGCGAAAACCGCATCGGCGCGCTCCAGCGCAAAGAGCTGTTGCGGCGCAAGGCTTGCGGCAAACAGGCTGCCTGCCGCCCGCATGAAGCTTCGCCGGTCGATCAGTCGAGACCGCATCCTCAATCCCCGTCCGAGAATGTGAAGCCAGCGGAGAGACCCATGGCCCGGCCGTAGTCATTGTTCAGCCGCGCCTGCAGGTCGGCCAGTGTCAATTGCAGGAATTCGATCCGCGAGCGCTGGCGTTCGTCAGAGACCAGCTTTTCGGGCGGCTCCGCAAGCTTGCGCGCGGTTTCAATTGCCGTCTTGAACTCGAAATTGATGTTGGTGGTGATTGCGGAGGCGTCACCTTTGATGATGCTCTGCATGCCCGACTTGTCCCAGATATCCCTGAGACCCTCGAGATTGTCAGCGACCGAGGACATGGTGAGACCCGAGCGCCAGTAGAGCGCCTTCTTGGGGTTCGGTGTGGTCCCATCCGTCGGATAGAAAATCGTTACCCGCTTTTCGTTGATGGTTTCGATGCCCCGCACCAGCGTCCCGAGGAGCGCGATCAGAGCCTCGTCGCCATTACGATAGACCGGATTGTCCGGTCCAAAGGCCTTCCAGTTGCGGGCAACGCCATCGGGTGCGCTCCAGAGTGTGGCAAGCTCACCTGCAATCGTTGCGACATTGGCGGCAATAGCGCGGCCCGCATGGCAGCGGAAATTGTCCGCTCCGCCAGAAAGCTCTTCCTTTCCGTTGCCTGCAAGCACGAATTCCAGCGCTGTCAGGCCCTGAATGGCGACGCTTTTGCCTTTCATGGAACTGCCACTGATTTCCGTTTCGTCCTTCTTGGCCAGAAGCGCCTGCACCTGCTTCAGCGCCAGCCCCTTGGCATCCGGGAAAAACAGGATCCGCTCGAAGCGATTTTCATCGAGCGCCGGGCCATCGCGCAGAACCTCGATGTGCGACCAGTCCGCGACGGCGCGTGTGAAAGCCTGCATGGCCGCGTCATAGGCTGCGGGCGAATTTTCGTTACAAAGACGGTTCATCGACGCCGCCATGGCGTGTGCAGAGCCATCAAATGCCTTGTAGCCGGGCACGATCACATCGTCGACAGCGCGTTGCATCACTGGTTCAATCGTGGCGTCCGGCGCAAACGCGGCGTCTGCGCTCATCGGAGATGCGGCGATCGCAAAGGCCGTCAGGAAAACAGGCAGATATTTCGTCATTCAGAGCGACTCCAGAAATCGCAGCAGTTTTTGCCGGTCGTTGCGGTCCATGGCAGCGTAGGCGTCGCGCGCCACTTCCCCTTCGCCGCCGTGCCAAAGAATGGCCTCCTGCAGGGTGCGGGCGCGCCCGTCGTGCAGATAAGCCTCCCGTCCATTCACGGTCTTTGTAAGACCGATACCCCAGAGCGGCGCCGTGCGCCACTCGCTGCCGCTTGCCAGTCCGACCTGCTGGCCATCGGCAAGTCCGGGGCCCATGTCGTGCAGCAGGAAGTCGCCATACGGCCAGATCAGCTGGAAAGCCAGGCTTGCGTTCGCCGCATCACGCCCGGTTACGTATTTCGGTACATGGCAGTCTGCGCATCCGGCGCGGTAGAACAGCGCCTTGCCCGCCAGCACCTGCGGATCCTCGACGTCGCGGCGCTGAGGCACGGCCAGATGGGACGTGTAGGCGGCAAGAAGCGGCAACACAGGATCCGGGGCTTCGGTATTGCCGAGATTGAGCTGAACCCCTGTCGGTTGCCTGCGACATGCCGTCTGCGCCGCCGTGCAATCGCCGTAGGGATCTGGTGCATCGGGCGATGATATCCCGATGTCATTGGAGAGGGCGGATGCCGCCTGCTCGCGAACGGTTGCATTTTGCGCCTTCCAGCCGAACCGTCCGAGCATGCGCCTGCCCGTGACAGGGTCACGCACGAAATTCGCCTTGCCGTGGATGCCGTCTGAATGGGGCTGTGCATGCGCCAGGATCTGGTCTTCTGGAATGGCCTCTATGAGACCCATGCCGATCAGGCTCTGGGCAATGCGTGGCGAGAGCGTGGTCTTCGGGTCAAGCTCGCCATAGGCCAAATTATCTACGCGGTAGTGCGGCGCGCGCAGCATGACCGTTTCGCCGCCAGCTAGCGTGACCGGCGTCTCAGAGTAGGTGACGACGGGTGTTCCTTCACCCGGCAATCCGGTGACGGCTTTTTCCTGCAATTGATGGCCATAGGTCGGGTCAGGCCAATTGAGCAGAGTAAGGTCGGCAATCTGCTTCTGCTCGGCATCGGTGATCGCTGGTCGGGCAAGGCGAAGCAGGAAAGACTGGCTGGCCTTGCCGTCATCGGGAGCATGGCCGCGGCCGTCATTCACGTGACAGCTCTGGCAGCTGCGGGCATTGAACAGTGGCCCAAGCCCGTCGGAGGCGTGCGTAGAGGAAGGCGCCTGCGCCCACATTTTTCGGAAGATGGCGAAGCCGAGGGCAAAGTTCTGCCGCCCTGTATCGTCCAGCGTGGAATTCGGGTTGGAGAACGCCTTTGCGTCGGCCTCGCCTCTCCAGGTGCCCGCGCCACCGGAAAGGGCCTCGTGCATTTCTGCGCGCGAAAAGTCCGATGCTGCGCGCGTCACAGCCTCAACCCGCGCCTTGTCTTCAGCCGAAAACCCGCCATCGCCGGCCCTTGCGATAAGCGGAGCCGGCGAGACGGTCAAAAGGACGGAGGCAGCCAACATCGTGGCGACCATCGGGGAATTGAAACGCACGTGCATAAGTATTTCGCCCGGCCTGTTCGGCAGGCCGGGCTCCTGGAGGAGAAGACCCTTACTTGAAGACCTTGCCGGGATTATCCAGGCTGTCCGACCCTTCGACCTTGATCTGGTCGAGGCCAAGCGCGGTTACGGCGCGCTGGATCGACTTTGTCTGGTCGATCAGTCCGTCGATCGCGGCCTGCACAACGGCATTGCCGTCCTTGTTGCCCTCGCCGATCATCTGGTCGTAGGCTTCCACTGTTTCGCCGCGCTTTTTGAGCACGTCCATGGCCGCCATGGAAACATCGAGCTTGCCCTTCAGCTCCTTGGCAACAGCGGGGTCCCTGGCTTCCAGAAGGTCGCGGACCGACGGGCCGGTCATCCTGGTGCCGTCGGTACGGACATAGTCACCGGTATATCCGGTCATGATGCCGACCATGTCGTAATAGTGCGAATTGTAGGTGTTGTCGGAGAAGCAATCCTGCTCCTCTTCCGGATCGTGCAGAAGAAGGCCGAGCTTCATGCGCTCGCCTGCAAGCTCGCCGTAGGAGAGCGAACCCATGCCGGTCAGGATGGCGGTCAGGCCCTTCTTCGGATCGTCTGTCAGCACGCGGGCAGCCTCGCCGCCCACCTCGAACTTCGTCACCATGTCCTGAAGGTCGGAAACGAGCAGGCCAGAAGCCGAGCGCAGATATTCCGCGCGACGGTCGCAATGGCCATGGGTGCAATTCTTGAGGTCATAATCCGTGTAGGGACGATTTCCGGCACCCGGGCCGGTGCCGTTCAGGTCCTGGCCCCAGAGCAGGAATTCAATGGCATGATAGCCCGTGGCGACATTCGCCTCGACACCGTCTGCAGATTGCAGCGTGTTGGCCAGGAAATCAGGCGTCAGATGCGATGCGTCCACCGGCTTGCCGTTGATGGTGATCGAGGTGTTGGCGATCACGTTCGCCGCATAAAGCGGATTTTCGTCGCGCTCGGTGCCGTAGGAGGCGTCGACATAGTCAATCAGACCTTCGTCGAGCGGCCAGGAATTCACCTTGCCTTCCCAGGCATCCACGACAGGGTTGCCGAAGCGGTAGTGTTCGGTCTGCTGGTAGGACGGGCGCGCCGCCTTCCATGCATCACGGGCGGCTTTCAGCGTTGCTTCCGAAGGCGCGGCGAGAAAGGCGTTGATCGATGCGTCCAGCGCCTTTGCGGTGTTCAGGGCGTCTTCGTAGTCCGCATGCGCGATATCGCGATAGTGTTCGACGACGGCTGCTGGTTCCGGCGCTGCGGAATAGGCTGCAAGAGGCCAGCCGGTGGCGGTGGCGAGAAGCGCGGTCAGCGCAAGTTCCCGTTTCATCTTTTTTGCTCCTGTATGGGTCGCGGACCGGCGCAAGGGCGTCCAGGTCCGCAAAGACAGGGCCTACATGACTCAGATTTAAACTTGTGTCAAATACTCTAGTTTAGAGAAAATCTAGACTTTCCGGCGCAGCATGCAGAAGTAGAACCCGTCCGTATCGCTGACGACGGGGGAAAGCGTCAGGCCAAGCCCCTCGGAACCATGCGGCACGATCTCGGTCTGCCGGGTCACTTTCTGGAAGTCGGCCGCCGAGGATACGGCTTCGAAATCCGGATGTGTATCGATGAAGGCTTTCACACGATCCTGGTTTTCCTCCGGCATCAGGGAGCAGGTCACATAGGCGAGATGGCCGCCCGGCCGCACATAGGCGGACGCTGCCTCTAGCACGGCGGTCTGTTGTTCAGTGCGTTCGGCCAGATTGCGTTCGGTCAGCCGCCATTTCGTATCAGGACGGCGGCGCCATGTGCCGGTACCCGTGCAGGGCGCATCGACAAGCACCCGATCGAAGCGGCCAAGATGCTGCTTCAAAGACGAAAGATTGTCGTGAACCTGCACGTTGCGCGTCCCGGCACGCTTCAGGCGCTCGATAATGGGAGACAGGCGCTTGCGGTCAGCATCATAGGCGTGGACCTGGCCTTTGTTCTTCATCGCCGCGGAAAGGGCGAGGGTCTTGCCGCCGCCTCCCGCGCAGTAGTCAAGAACCTGCTCGCCCTCGAGTGGCGCGGTCAAGGCTGCGACAAGCTGCGAGCCCTCGTCCTGCACTTCGAACCAGCCCTTTGCGAACGAGAGTTCCGCCGTGACGTTGGGAAGACGATCCGCCAGCTTGCCGGCCGGAATGCGCACGCCCTGCGGGGCAAGGCGGCAGGCCTCGGCACCGGAACGCTCCAGCGCCTTTATGACCTTTTCCTGGTCGGCCTTCAGCGTGTTGGCGCGAAGGTCAAGCGATGGCCGAGCAGTCAGCCCCTTGGCCTCCTCGAGCCAAAGATCACCGAAATTCCGTTCGAAAGAGGTGACGATCCATTCGGGAATGTCACCCTGAATGTGAAGAGGGGCGGCTGAAAGATCGCGGCTCTGAAAAGCCGCAAGCATATCCGAGGAGAGTGGCTCGGGCGCAAAACGATCACCGTCAAGTTCTGCGGCAAGCGCGTCCGGCGAGAGGCCCCATTGCCTGTACATGACGGCGTGGCCGAGCGCATTGGCGCTTTCGTCTTCCATCAGCCATGCGTGGGAGAGCTTCATGCGGAGCGCATCGTAAACAATGTTGCCGATGGCAGCGCGGTCGCCCGATCCGGCAAAGCGGTGTGAAAGACCCCAGTCCTTCAGGGCATCGGCCACTGGCCGCCGCCGCTTTTCAATGTCGTCCAGAACTTCGATTGCCCCGGCGAGACGTCCACCCAGTCGCATCTTTACTTCTCCATGATCCTGTCCGGTCTCGTAATCGCGAAATGGCCGGAGAGCAAGAAGTACCGGATGTCGAGGTGGTTCAGCTGACCACTTCGTAGCACACCTTTGCGGTGCCGGCGCCGACCATGCTGATCGAGCGTGCTGCACCCTTGGAAAGGTCAAGGACCCGGCCGCGAATAAAAGGACCACGGTCGTTGACGCGCACGATGACGCTTTCACCGTTTCGCATGTTGGTCACACGCAGCTTGGTGCCGAATGCGAGATAGCGGTGAGCCGCCGTCAGATTTGTGGGGTTCATACGTTCGCCGGAAGCAGTCTTGGAATGAGCGGCATACCAGGATGCACGGCCACAACCGTTGCTCGCTTCTGCGATGCCAGTGGACACAACCACCGAAGCGCCAAAAACAAAACTTGCCAGAGTGGCACCAAGTCGAAAATTCATTTCTATTTTCACCCGAATTTGGAAAGATATTCTCGTTCGGGCTGTTAAGACGGGCGAAACGTGGCCAAAAAGTGCCACAACCGATCACGGAATGTTACAAACTGAAATATTTTGCGCAATCAATCGAAAGCCCGGAAATCCGGGCTTTTCAGCGAAAAACAGAATTTAGCGAGTTTTTTCAATGCCTCTTCCGCAAATCGGGCTTTTGACAGTAAGAATTTTCCAAACTGGAATCTGTTCACGATTCCGCGCGCAATTTCCTACTCAAAAAGTCGATACACTCGGAAATCTATAGTTAAGCAAAGGTAAATTGCACCCCATGCGTGTTTACTCGGGGGCGTTTGCCCGCCAATTGCCACATTTCCAGAGGTTTTCGAGCGACATCCGGTAGTCCGGATAGGCGAAATCAAAGCCAAGCGCCCGAATTTTCGCGTTGGAGACCTTCTTGTTTTCTCCATAGAAGGAGCGCGCCATCGGCGTCATGTCCGCCGTCTCGAAGGATATTTCCGGCGGAGGCTCCACTCCCAGCAGGGTTGCAGCATAGGTGACGACGTCCTGAGGGGGGGCAGGCTCATCGTCTGTCACATTGAAGACGCCGCGTTCGTTGCGCTGAGCCAGAAAGAGTGCGGCGGTGCCAATATCCTCCACGCGAATGCGGTTGAACATCTGGTCCTTCTTGATGACCCGCTTGGCGGTTCCATTTGCAAGATTGGAAAATGTGTTGCGACCCGGACCATAGATGCCGGACAGGCGAAGGATCGCGACGGGCAGGCCGGTCACGTCAGCGAAAGACTGCCAGCCAGCCTCCGCCTCCACCCGCTCGGTGGAGCGCCGTGAAACTGGCTTGCAGGTGGAGGTCTCATCCACCCATTCGCCATCGTGGTCGCCATAAACGCCGACCGTCGAGAGATAGCCCACCCATTCAAGTTTTGGCAGAAGCAGTTTCAAGCGTTCGTTGCCGAGGTTGAGAAGGGGGTCGCCATCCGGCCCGGGCGCAATCGACTGGACCAGATGTGTCGTCTCGCCAAGAACTTTCCGCAGCGCCTCGTCGGGTTCGCCGCCGCCATAAATCAGGGCGTCGATTCCGGCGTTGTGCAGGGCTTCGGCCTTTGCGGCCGAGCGAGTTGTGCCCGCAACGGCTCCAAAATGGCCTGCCGCTGCCGCTGCAATCGCCTTGCCGGAATAGCCGCAGCCGAAAATGGTCATCTTGGGGGTCATGTCAGGCAGTCTCCAGTGCATTGATTTCATCGAGAACGGTTGCGTCGGCTTCGCTCGGCAGCACAGCGGAGCGTGCGGCGCCTAGACCGCCAAGGCGCGCAATGGCCCAAAGCGCGGTTGCCCGGACGACCGCGTCAGCGTCCCCCGCAAGTGCCTGGCAATCGGCCAGAAGCGTTTGATTGCCGGAATTTCCCGCTGCGATCAGGCAGTTGCGGATGAAGCGATCGCGGCCGATCCGCTTGATCGGCGAACCGGAAAAGAGCTCGCGGAAGGCGGGGTCATCCAGTTTCAGCAGCATCTGCAGCGATGGAGCCCTCAGGTCTTCACGCGCGACGAGCTTCATTTCACGCGCGGACTGGGCGAACTTGTTCCATGGGCAGGCGGCCAGACAGTCGTCACAGCCATAGATCCTATTGCCAAAGGCCGGGCGTAGCGCAGCATCGATCATGCCCTTGTGCTCGATGGTGAGGTAGCTGATGCAGCGGCGGGCGTCGATCTGATGGGGTGCCGGAAATGCGCTTGTCGGGCAGGCGTCGAGACATGCCTGGCAGCTGCCGCAATGGTCGGTCTCGGCCTCGTCGGCGGAAAGCTCTGTGGCGAGGAAAATCGATCCCAGGAAGAACCAGCTTCCCAACTGGCGGCTTACGAGATTGGTGTGCTTGCCCTGCCAGCCAAGGCCGGCCTGCATGGCCAGTGGTTTTTCCATGACAGGGGCGGTGTCGACAAAGACCTTGATCTCGGCACCGGAGCGCGCAGCGATCTTGCCGCCCAGCTCTTTGAGCTTGCCCTTGATGATATCGTGGTAGTCGCGATTGCGCGCATAGACCGATATGGAGCCGCGATCGGCCATCCGGGTCGTTGTCAGCGGATCACCCTCGGGCGCGTAATTCATGGCGAGAACGACGACGCTTCTGCAATCGGGCCAGAGCGTGCGGGGAGCAACGCGCCGGTCGAGTGTTTCGACCAGCCAATCCATGGTGCCGTGATGCCCGGCAGCAACGAACCCCTCCAGATCCCGTCGGAGTTGCGGCCGAGCATCGGCGTCTGTTATCGCGCACGCGTCAAAGCCCAGGCGGGCGGCCTCCGCACGGATAAAGGATGCAAGCTTCTGGTCTGGCGTGGGTCGGTTCATACGCCACACATATAATAGAGTGTCGGCGTATCGGAAGCCGTCCGATCAGAAATCGAGATCGGCGTAGTGGGAAACGGGCGTGACGCCGCGCACGCGCTCGGCCAGAAGCGGCCGGAACGACGGACGTGACTTGATCCGCTGATACCAGTCGCGTGCCTGCGGAGCATCACCCCAGGTGATTTCACCGAGATAGTCGAGCTCAGAAAGTGCGGCAGCGGCTGCAAGATCGGCGTAGCTCAGGCGCGAACCCGCCAGATAGGTGCGGGTGCTGGCAAGCCAGGAAATATATTTCAGATGCTGGCGAATGTTGCCGCGTGCGATGCGCAGGATCTTCGAATCCGGCGCGCCGCCACCCAGTGTCGGTGGCATCTGGAGCTTGAAAATACGTTCGCGGACGAGCGGCCGCGTAACATCGCTTTCCATCTTCACGAGGAACCACTCGGTCAGGCGGCGGATTTCTGCGCGTTGAAACGGGTCTTCGGCCAGCAGGCGCTTCTCGCGCTTGAGGACGCCTGCAGTCTCGTCCAGAAATTCGGAGATCACCGAGGCGCCGCACAGCACATGCTTGTTGTCATCGACCAGCACGGGAAGGGTTGCCGCCGGATTGAGCGCGACAAAGGCTTTGCGCATTTCCCAGGGCTGTTCCTCAACCTCTTCGACCGGGAAGCCATATTCTGCGAGAACCAGCCGGATGAACCGTGAGGCGGATGACATAGGATGGTGGTAAAGTATCGGCATTGATCCCGTTCTGCCCGTCTTGAGTGCCCGGCCGCGCGCGAACTTCGGCTCTTCATACAAAGCTCTAGCGCTTATGGTTTAAGAAAAGCTATAGCATTCGTAAATCGACCAAGAACGAATCGCCGCTTACCTCTCTCGCCTATAGACCTGTAAAAGAGGACATTTCATGACGCCTTGCACCCTCATGATGTGATTGGGAAATTGCGACCGGATCCGGCCGCTGTCAGCCAGTTGTCATGCGAAACATGCAAGACGTGACGAAACCGCCCCACCTCCACCGGAGACTTCCATGGAATACATCAATGCCATCCTCCTCGGCATCATCGAAGGGATCACCGAATTCCTTCCGATTTCCTCGACCGGCCACCTCCTGATCGCCGAACAATGGCTCGGCGCACGCTCGGACATGTTCAACGTTGTCATTCAGGCGGGCGCCATCATTGCCGTCACCATCATCTACTGGCAACGCATCCTGTCGCTGCTCCTGGGTTTTCAGGATCCGAAGAACCGGGATTATCTGTTGAAGCTGATTGCAGCCTTCCTGATCACCGCGGTCCTCGGCCTCATTGCAACCAAGATGGGCTTCAAGTTGCCTGAAACGGTCAAGCCGATTGCGCTTGCCTTGATCATTGGCGGTATCTGGATGATTGTCGCCGAACAGATCGCCGCGCGCCGCCCTGCCAGCGCCAAGGTCACCTGGCCCGTCGCCATCATCGTGGGTCTCGCTCAGATCGTTGCCGGCATTTTTCCGGGCACGTCGCGCTCGGGCGCAACGATTTTCGCAGCCATGCTGTTCGGCACAGGCAATCGTGCCGCCGCAACGGAGTTCGCGTTCCTCGTCGGCATCCCGACCATGTATGCGGCCAGCGGTTTCGAACTCCTCAAGACGTTCAAGGCCGGTGGTCTCGCGGGCGAAAACTGGACGCTTCTGGGCATCGCCTTCATCGTGTCCACGGTCACGGCCTTCGTCTCGGTCAAATGGTTGCTCGGCTATATCAGGTCGAACCGCTTCACCGCGTTCGCGGTTTACCGCATCGTCCTTGGCCTTGCCCTGTTTGCGATGCTCGGTCTCGGCTGGGTCGCATAAGGCCTTCAGCAATGACGTTTACGATCAGCCTTGAGGATCCCGGCCAGCCCGAGATCCTCGCCATGCTGGAAGCGGGGGAGGCCTATATGGCAGGCCTCTATCCTGCTGAAAGCAATCATATCCTTCCGCTGGAAGCGTTGCGTCAGCCCGACGTTCGTTTTGTCGTTGCCCGCAACGAGGCTGGAATTGCTGTTGGAACCGGAGCGATTGTCCTTCATGGCGATTGGGCCGAGATCAAGCGCATGTGGATCCAGCCTGAAGCGCGCGGCCAGGGGCTTTCCCGCAAGATCCTAAGCGCGCTCGAAACCCACGGCTTGGATGGTGGCGTTTCTGCGTTCAGGCTTGAAACCGGCATCGAGAACCACGAGGCGCTCGCGCTCTATGAGCGCACGGGGTATGTACGCATCAAGGCGTTTGAAGGATATTGGGAAGATCCCTTGAGCGTCTTCATGGAAAAGCGCTTCGTTTCGTAATGGTGTGATCCACATTACCGGAGGTTTGCCGCATGCGCCCGAAGATCATGATGCTTGCCGGCGTTACGCACGCCAATCGCCATCAGGTCACCGCTGAGATCAACGATGCCGTCGTCTCAGCGGGTGGGTGGGTGACAGACCATGCTTTCTTTTCCAACATTGCCACGAATGTCCGCATGGTCCTGCCGCCGCAGGGGCTGGCACCCTTTCGCGAACTGGTCCTGAAAGCAGGCGTTCATCTCGACGTCGAGAGCGACGCCATCATCGATGAATTGCTGGTGAAAGAAAAAGGCCTGCCGGAAGAACTCCCGGCAAGCCTCAATATCACTTTCGTGCACAACGAGCCCGACCTCAGGCGGGAAGTGCCCGCCGTGCCGGGCTAACCCAACATCCCCTTACGCCAGCCCTTCGAACAACGCGGTCGAAAGGTAGCGCTCCGCAAAGGACGGTATGATCACAACGATGGTCTTGCCTTCGTTCTCGGGGCGCGAACCGACCTTGATTGCCGCCGTCAGCGCAGCACCAGACGAAATACCGACCGGGACGCCTTCAAGGCGGGCAACCAGACGCGCCGTCTCGAATGCCTCTTCACTGCTTACGGTGACGACTTCATCATAGATCTTTGTGTCGAGGATTGCGGGCGCAAAACCGGCGCCGATCCCCTGGATCTTGTGCGGGCCGGGGTTTCCGCCCGAAAGGATCGGGCTTTCGGCCGGCTCGACGGCAATAACCTTCACCGATGGCTTCTTGGCCTTGAGCACCTGACCCGTACCCGTGATGGTGCCGCCGGTGCCGATGCCGGACACGAATATGTCGACGTCACCGTTGGTGTCGTTCCAGATTTCTTCGGCCGTCGTCTTGCGATGGATTTCCGGGTTTGCGGGGTTTTCAAACTGCTGGGGGATGATGGCTTCGGGCAACGAGGCCGCAAGCTCTTCAGCCTTGGCGATTGCACCCTTCATACCCTTCGGGCCTTCAGTAAGAACCAGTTCCGCGCCGAGCAGCGCCAGCATCTTTCGGCGCTCGATCGACATGGTTTCCGGCATGGTGAGAATGAGGCGGTAGCCCTTGGCCGCTGCGGCGAATGCGAGCGCAATGCCGGTATTGCCCGAGGTAGGCTCGACCAGAACGGTCTTGCCGGGCGTGATCTTGCCCTGGGCTTCGAGGCTTTCGATCATGGCAACCCCGATGCGGTCCTTGACCGATGCGATCGGGTTGAAGAACTCCAGCTTGGCAACCAGCTTCGCCTTGACGCCCTTTTCCTTGGCAAGTTTGTCGAGGCGCACGAGCGGGGTGTCACCGATCGTTTCGGTGATGGAATTGTAAATTCGTCCGCGTCCCGGTTTGTTGTCAGCCATGATGTTTCTCCCGTGATGAAAATGTATTGCCGGTGAGAATAGGCTGATCGGCGTTGCGCGGCTAGCGTCGAATTTTCCGACAAATGCGCTGCCGGAGAAAAAAGCCCGGGGCTATGGCGCTGCCTGGAAGAAGTTTGTTTCAGGTTGCCCTGGCGGCGATATAGAGCGCAGTGCTGCCGAGAATGGTTGCAGCCGTGCGGTTGAGCACCTTCAAGGCTGATGGCTCCTTCAGCAGTTCCCGCGCCTTGGCAGCAAGAAGGATGTAGGGGACAAGGACAATCATCAGCACGCAGAACGTGGCTGCAACAAGAGCCGCGTAATCGCGCGTGCCGATCGCGGCGAGCGGGATCAGCGTGGGAACGAGCGCGACATAGAAAAGCATGGTCTTCGGGTTTCCAGCCGTGACCAGCAGGCCGGAAAGAAAGGACTGCCATAGCCCGTCGGCCCGCTTTGCCTCGATCTTCTGGCTCAGCAAGCCCGCCGTCCAGAGCTTCCATGCGATGTAGCCAAGATAGAGCGCACCGGCAAATTTCAGGATCATGAAGGCGGTGGTGAAGGTCTGCGCAACATAAGCCAGCCCCAACACGACGGCCGTCAGATAAAGAACGTCGCCCAGGATCAGACCCAGACCCATGAAAAATGTGGGCCTGAAACCGGATCCCAACGCCCGCGCGACAATCGCCGTGATGCCCGGTCCGGGAATGACGGCGGCGATAAAGAGTGCGATGGCGTAGGTGAAAAGATTGGCGGCGGTCATGGAAGTCTCCCGAAGACTTTGATGCCCCAATCTGCATGTCTGGGCAATTGACAATCTTGTCGCTGTGGCAATTTCATCCTTGCGAAGGGTGAAGACTGGTCTACGGTCGCCACCGGATCAGCCGGAGCATTCCATGCCATCAGCCGCAGCACTCGCCGCCTTTGCGCTCATCGCCTTGGGAATGGCCCTCTCTCCGGGCCCGAACATGATCTATCTGGTGTCCCGCTCGCTTTGCCAGGGACCTGCTGCGGCGATGGTTTCGCTGGCAGGCGTCGCACTGGGCTTCCTGTTTTATATGCTGGCATCGGCACTCGGCATTACAGTGCTGGTGATGGCCGTGCCCTTTGCCTACGAAGCGCTCAAGCTCGCCGGGGCTGCCTATCTCGCTTATCTCGCATGGCAGGCGCTCAAGCCCGGTGGACGTTCGCCATTTCAGGTACGCGAATTGTCGACCGATAGTCCGAGGCGTCTCTTTCTGATGGGTTTGTTCACCAATCTGCTGAACCCGAAGGTCGCGGTACTTTATATGTCTCTGCTGCCGCAATTTGTTGACCCTGCACATGGCAGCGTCTTTACCCAGTCTGTCGCATTGGGGTCGATCCAGATTGCCATTGGCACCACGATCAATGGCATGATCGCTTTGGCTGCCGGTTCGATCGCCCTTTTCCTCAAACAGCATCCGCTCTGGGCGCAGGTTCAGCGCTGGTTGATGGGAACGGTTCTCGCCGGTCTTGCCGCGCGTATGGCGTTTGAGGCGCAGCGCTGATCAGAAATCTGCCATTGGGGAGAGCATGAAGGGAGCACCCCGCTCCAAATCATCCAGCCCCATCAGCATCAGGTCGCAGGTTCCTTGATAGGGATGCGGCTCCCCGTTCCATTCGAGCTGATCTGGCGAGAAATACACCTCCACCGTATGGAACGATTGCTGGATCGCAGCCGCGATGTCGACAAGCGCCGACATTTGAGGGGCAACGACGTCCAGCAACATCAGTGTTCCGTTTGCCCCGGCCTTCCACGCGGCCAGCGTCTCCAGTGCTTCCACATATGTCAGATGAATGGACGGATCGAAGCATGCGTTGAGAAGAAACATTTCCTTCTGGCACAACACCGCGAAACGCTTTGAGATTGGCGCCCGCGTTTCAAGGAGGTGGGACATTAACGCAACGTCGTCGCTATTCGATAACTCGAGCCGCCGTGATTTAAGCGCACTCGAATTTGTCTTCGAAAGAGGTCCGCAGAATTTCGTTTGGGGAATGCTGCGAAAACCGTGGCGCGTATAGAGCAGCGGTTTATCCGTATGGAGCACGCCCGCGTCATGGCCTATCTCCTCGGCCCAGGCAAAGGCACGATGCATCAGGTTCTGGTAGAGCCCACGCCCTCGATATTCAGGCAAGACAGCGCCAGATTGGTAACCCGCAGCCTTGATCGACTTGCCGTCGACGGTCAGAGGCATTGTGAAAACAGAGAAGTTTGCAACGCAGCGGCCATCCGCATCGAAATAGCCGAACGGCATTGACGACGGATCGGGACCGCCAAATCGGTCCTGCAACGAAATGTCGATGTTGAAGATTTGGTGTAGCAGTTTGGAGAGTGCGATGAGGGACAGCTTGTCGCCAAAATAGTCCTGGCGTAGTTCCAGCGCTTGTTGCGTGCTCGGCTTCACGCAGTGCCCGTCGAACCGAAGCCGCCCGCGCCGCGCACGGTGTCAGATGTTTCGCTCACCTCTGCGACGCGCACCTGCGTAACCGGCGCAATCACTATCTGGGCGATGCGCATGCCGCGCTCGATGAGGAACTCGTCCTCGCCCAGGTTGATCAGCAGCACCTTGACCTCGCCGCGATAGTCGCTGTCGATCGTGCCGGGCGTATTGAGGCAGGTGATGCCGTGTTTGAAAGCAAGACCTGAACGCGGTCTGATCTGCGCTTCAAAGCCTTGCGGCACCTCGAAGATGAAGCCGGTCGGCACCAGCGTCCGCTTGCCCGGCATCAGCATCATCGGGCGATCTGCCAGGACTGCGGCTCGCAGATCCATGCCCGCCGCACCGGCTGTCTCGTAGGACGGCAGGTCGAGGCCTTCGCCATGGGCAAGCCGCACGAGATTGAGCGAAGGCGCCTGCGTCTGGTCAGACGAAAGGGTGGCATGAGAATGCATGTTCATCGGCCTCGCTCCGTCCATTGGTTGGAAAACAGGTCCAGTGTCTAGCGAGTCGCTTCGCGGGGTCAATTGAACTTTGCCGCCGAAGCCGCTAGAAGGCAGCCAATTCACAGGATTTGACGTCATATGACTGAAACATTGGCAGAGGCGGTTTCCCGCCGCCGCACCTTCGCAATCATCGCCCACCCGGACGCCGGCAAGACCACGCTGACGGAAAAGCTGCTGCTGTTCGGCGGCGCCATTCAGCTCGCCGGCGAAGTCAAGGCGAAGAAGGACCGTATTCAGACGCGTTCTGACTGGATGAAGATCGAGCGCGAGCGCGGAATCTCGGTCGTGACCTCGGTGATGACTTTCGAATACGAAGGCAATGTCTTCAACATTCTCGATACGCCCGGCCACGAAGACTTCGCCGATGACACCTATCGCACGCTGACTGCGGTGGACGCCGCCGTCATGGTGATCGATGCCGCCAAGGGCATCGAGCCGCGCACGCTGAAGCTCTTCGAAGTCTGCCGCATGCGCGATATCCCGATCATCACCTTCATCAACAAGATGGACCGCGAGAGCCGCGACCCCTTTGAGATTCTCGATGAGGTCGAGGAAAAGCTGGCGCTCGACACGGCGCCTGTTACCTGGCCTGTAGGCCGTTCTAAGACGTTCTGCGGGTCCTACAATCTCGCAAACGGGACCTTCCGGGGTAATGACACGCAGGTCGAGCCGCAGCCGGTTTCGAACGCTGCAGAAGTGGCCGGCCACCTTCCGGAAAACGAACGCGACGTGTTGATCGGCGAACTCGAGCTTGCAAGCGAAGCCTGCCGTCCGTTCGATCGCGAAGCTTTCCTGGAAGGGCATCTGACGCCGGTCTTCTTCGGCTCCGCGCTCAGGAATTTCGGTGTCCGTGATCTCATCAATGCGCTGGGCGACTTCGCCCCGCCGCCGCGCGACCAGGTGGCGGATACGCGAACGGTCCATGCTGCAGAAGACCGGATGACGGCTTTCGTCTTCAAGATCCAGGCGAATATGGATCCGAACCACCGAGACCGCATCGCATTTGCCCGCATCTGCTCGGGCAAGCTTGAACGCGGCATGAAGGCGCGTCTTGCCCGCACCGGCAAGCAGATGGGCCTCACGGCACCGCAATTCTTCTTTGCCTCGCAGCGCCAGCTCGCCGATACGGCCTATGCGGGTGATGTTGTCGGCATTCCGAACCATGGAACCTTGCGCATCGGTGACACGCTGACTGAAGGCGAGGTGCTGGTCTTCCAGGGCGTTCCGAACTTCTCGCCGGAAATTCTCCGCCGTGTGCGCCTCGAGGACGCGATGAAGGCAAAGAAGCTCAAGGAAGCGCTGCAGCAGATGGCCGAGGAAGGCGTCGTGCAGCTCTTCTCGCCGGAAGACGGTTCGCCCGCCATTGTCGGCGTCGTTGGCGCGCTGCAGCTCGACGTGCTGAAGGAACGCCTGCAGCAGGAATACGGACTGCCTGTGTCGTTCGAAATGTCGCGCTTCTCTGTTTGCCGGTGGATTTCGGCGGACAACCCGCTTGATCTCGACAAGTTCATGACGGCGCGTCGCGGCGATATCTGCCGCGATCTCGACGGGGACCCGGTCTTCATGGCGCAGGACAGCTTCTCGCTCCGCTACGAGTCCGAACGGGCGCCGGCCATCAAGATGGTCGCCATCAAGGAGTATCACGCCCAGAAGGCGGCGTGATATTTCTGACATCTTCCGGCTTGTAAGATACGATCCGCCTTGTGGAGTGAATTTGACATTTGATACCCATCTGCGGTGAGCGCTCAAATCAAGTGTCAAATTCGATAACTCCACTAAAACCACGAGTGCATCGGGCGGATCATTTTTTTAAGAAGAGGGAGAAAAACCATGCGTGTGATCGAATACAAGTCGTTCGGAGATCCGGCTGAGGTTCTGGTGTCCGGCGAGCGGCCGGTCCCCGATCCGGGTCCAGGCATGATCCGCGTCAAGATGGTCATGTCGCCCATACATAATCATGACCTCTGGACCATCCGGGGAAGCTATGGCGTCAAGCCGCCGCTTCCGGCCGTCGGAGGCACCGAGGCTGTTGGTATCGTCGATGCGCTAGGCGAAGGCGTCACCAATATCACCAAGGGTCAGCGCGTCATGGCGGCAGGCCTGACGGAAACCTGGGCTGACTATTTCGCAATGCCTGCTGCACGTGCCGTGCCACTGCCGGATGCCGTCAGCGATGAGGTTGGCTGCCAGCTTGTCGCCATGCCGATCAGTGCGCTCATGGCGCTCGATGATTTCGGCGTTAAGCCCGGTGAATGGCTGATCCAGAATGCCGCGACCGGTGCTGTCGGCAAGACGATCGCCATGATCTGCCAGGCTCGCGGCATCAATGTCATCAACGTGGTACGCCGAGATGCAGGTGTTGGCGAACTCGAAGCGCTGGGTATCGGAAATGCCGTTTCCACGCAGGATCCGGGCTGGATGGACAAGGTCAAGATGATCGCCGGAAGCGCACCGATCCTCTATGCGATCGACAGCGTCGGTGGCGCTGAAAGCGGCCAGTTGATGAGTCTGCTCGGCGAAGGTGCAACGCTCATGTCCTTCGGCACGATGTCGGGTGGCAACATGGAAATTTCCTCCGGCGACCTCATCTTCAAGCAGGCCAAGGTCATCGGCTTCTGGGGCGCCAAGCGCTCCGGCAAGACAAGCCCGCAGGATTTTGCACGGATGATCGGCGAGCTGGTGACACTGGCGGCCAGCGGTGCATTGAACCTTCCCGTCGAAGATGTCTTTGAGTTGACCGATGGTGCACGGGCTGCTGCAGCCAGCATGATCCCCGGGCGCAAGGGCAAGGTCGTCTTCAAGGGTTGAAAAGCCAAGGGCTCCGGAGAAGCCTCCGGAGCCCTGCACTTGCACATCTGATAGTGGGGCTATCTCAGAACTTGCCCTTGATGCCGACCTTGATTGCGGCCGATTCAAAGTCGAGGCCCGCAGATCCGGTAGAATACGAAGGCGCGCCGCCGCCAGTGTTGTAAGTTGCCGTGTTCCCGGTAACGGTGAAGATCTTGTCATACGACGCCGTCACGAACAGCGAGATCGTCGGCTTGAGCTGATAGCTTGCCGAGGCCGAAAGCGACAGAACCGGGGCGTTTGAGAACGTATCGATAAAACGAAGGTTGCGCTGCCAGTGATCGTCCTGATCCTCGGCGCCGACCGTCACCCCACCCTTGATCGCGCCTTCAAGCGTCCATGCGTCCGACTGCGTTGACGCATTCAATCCGGCATAGATGACCGGCAGCTTTTGCCGGTATGTGATCACCTGAGTGCTGGAGCCGAAACTGCCTACGGTGTCGCGTGTCGCAGCTGTACTGTAGATATAGGTGCCGCCCCATGCTGACCACTGGATATCGGTATACTTGAACCCGGCGCCCAGATTGAAGGTCGTGTTGCCGGCCTGGAACACGTTCTTGCCAACTTCGAGCGAGCCTGCAAACGAGTGGTCGAGGCGCGTGTCCGAATGAAGGGAGCGATCGCTCCAATCATTGTCGCCCAACCCTGTGTTGTAAGGCGAGATCCAGTCATAATCCGTCATATGTCCGGTGCCGCCAAACCCGACTTCGAATTGCCCCTTTGCCGTCCACCCGTGCTTGAACTCAGCTTCAAAACCCAGGTCGAACGTTGCCATGCCCTGGCTTTTCCAGACCAGCTGGCTCAGGCGCGTGCCGGACGGCGTGTTGTAGACGAACTCGTTGGCGTAAACATTCTTGGCCCCGAGACCACCCGTCAACTGGAAGCTGTCAAATACCGTAGAGCCTGCATCCTGCGCCATGGCTGAAGACGCTAGAGCGGTCGATCCAACAAAGAATAGAATGCTATAGGCCGATCGATACTTGACTTTCATGTCTCACTAATTCCCCGAGAAACGGCGCAATGCGATTTCGATTGTGGAATTTCACATCCAAAATCGGCATGGCGTCAAATTATAGTAAGCGTTGCTTTGCCTGGAGCGCTCGTTTTGATCTGGAACGAATTCTCTTCTATCATCTGGTATTATCGTGTTCCGATCGCCGCAAGGCGGCTCAGGCAGATCTGGTGCATTTTGAGACGTGAGGTCTAAAAATGACTGCGTTCCGCCCGGGACTCCCCATTCATCTGCCGCGATTTCGGGAGTATGCCGGTAGGGACGATATCTGCGAGCGTGAGATCGAGTTACACGGAATAGCTGTATTTCGATCAATTGAATGACCGAGGCTATGCCGCACGTGCAGCCACCATTCGGAGGGTTATGTTGAAGGGACCGTTAGAGTGAGTAACCCCAGCGTGAAAAGCGCCGTGCCGGTGGTCCATGGTCGCATTCAGAAGGATGATCCGGCAGCATTTTTGGCGTGTCGGGAGCTTGTCAGCCCGATGTTCGATCTGGATACGCCGGAGCCCGAGCAACGCCCCGAATATTACATGAACTTTTCGGTCTACGACTTCGGCCAGATGCAGTTGAGCCTTGCCGAGGCACCCGCTTCGATACTGAGCCGCAGCCAGAAGTATGTTGCGTTGACGGGAACAGATCAATTCCTGGTGCAGTATTACACCCGCGGCGGATTCACGCTCGCCACGGACGGAACGGCAGTCCGGCTTGCACCCTGCGATCTTGTGGTCATGGATCTTTCTCGACCGGTCACCATTCGCAGTGATCATATTGACAACGTATCGATGATCCTTCGGCGCAGCCTTCTCGCACCGCTCTTGGAGCAACCCGAGCACGCGCATGGCTTGGTCTTGAGAAGTGATTGCGAAACCAATGTCGCCGTCCGCGCCTATATCGAGGATCTGGTGCGACGAGCCGCTGACTTTACGGCCGAGCAGGTGGACGCCGAATGCCACTCGGCCGCGGCGCTGATCGCCGGTGTCATCGGCGCAACGCGCGAAACCCACCTGGCAGCCAGGGCAGAGCTACGAAAGAGCCAGTTTCGAGCGATTGTCAGGTGGATCGACGAACATCTTGGATCATCGGAACTCGGCGCTGCAGCGATCATGCGTCAGTTCCACGTTTCGCGCGCGACCCTTTATCGGATGTTTGATCCGAGTGACGGAATCAGGAACTATATCCAGGCTCGTCGCCTCGAAAGTGTGTATCGTGACCTGTGTGACCCAGCCCATGCACGCCAGCGCATTTCTACGATCTTCTACAGGTGGGGCTTCAGTGACCACACTTCGGCAACACGCGCATTTCGAACGGCATACGGGTTGTCTCCTTCGGAGGCTCGCGTGCAGTTCTCGTCAAAGATGTCTTCAAACGATGCTTTCAGGGTGAATTCTGCGGTAGAGCAAGCCTTCAATAGTCTGGGGTTTGAATTCGAATTGGAAAGCGTTGCCACTAGCAGCTGATTGCGTTGCGAAGGGTCCCCGCCGGGCATCTGGGTGAAATTGCAACCCGAAGCCGCTTGGGCCCAGGGGGCAGCCGAGGTGGGTCGTGTTTCGGGCGTCATGTGTAGTTTGGGCGACAGCCCTCAGAAATAAACACCTTCCGGGATGAAACTTCACGGTTGTGCGGGTTGATGCAGCTTTTCGCACTTCAACCTCAAGCTTATATTAAGCTACTTCTGCGCTTGAATAGCCATTCAGAGTTTTCCTCCTTTGGACGGCACGATGGCTGCGGACAAATTGCATGAAGCAAGGCAGGCGATGCGCCAAAGAGGGCGGCTTCGCTACTACCTGCCGCTGATGGTTGCGGCAGTGGCGATTGCTGCTGTGGCTTTCTATGTCGACTGGCAGCGCCAGCGCATCAATGAGGAAGCTGCGCGCGCAGGCGTGTCATTCAAGCTCAGCCTCGTAAAGGCGCGCCTTCAGAGTGATATCGGGCGCAACGTGGCCCTCGCGCAGGGTCTTGCCAATATCATTTCCGAGAAATCCCACGTAACCCAGCAGGATTGGGCGCCGCTGATCGCCCGGATCATCGCCGATGCGCCGCAGATGAGAAATATTGCGGTGGCGCCAGATTTCAAGGTTTCGATGGTCTACCCTCTCGCGGGCAACGAGAAGGCGATCGGACTGGACTACAGGCAGAACCCCGCCCAGCGAACTGCCGCGATGGCCGTGGTCGAGGCCCGGCATTTGTTGATTACAGGCCCGATACAGCTGGTGCAGGGCGGACAGGGGCTGGTCGCGCGGTTTCCCCTGATTAGCGGCAATCCAGCTGACGGCGGCGAAGTATGGGGTCTGATCTCGGCTGTTATCGATGTCGACAGGCTTTTCGCCGACAGCGGACTTAAGGACGCCGACTCCGGCCTTTCGATTGCGCTGACCGCTCAGTCCCGTTCGGATGGCAGCGCCCACGTCATCTTCGGCCAGGGCGGCGTCATGAGCAACGCACCCGTGACCATGGATGTCGATCTTGGCTACGATCGCTGGACGCTTTATGCCGCGCCAGCAACGGGCTGGTCCAATGCTGAAAACCTCGGTGGCTTTCGCTTGATGATGATGGCCGTATCGCTGCTCGTTCTTGCAGCCGTCGCCTGGACAAGCAAGCTTGCTGCAGACCGTCAGGAGAGCATGGAGGCCCTGCAGCGTCGTGAAGACCAGCTTGCGGAGCTGTCGCATCGCCTCGAACTGGCTCTGAGGACATCCCGCATCGGTGTTTGGGAGTACAACGTGGCAACCGGCCGCCTTCATTGGGACCGGCGCATGCGCGACCTCTATGACATTCCGCTCGATCAGCCCGAATGCTCGCGTGAGGATTGGGCGCGGGCGCTTCATCCCGATGATCGCGAACAGGCAGAAGGGGTTTTTGCAAACTCCCTGAAGAATGGCACCCAGTACAGCACGGGTTTCCGCATTGTCAGGCGCGACTGCGAAGTGCACTACATCCGCGCGTTCGGCACGGTCTATCGCGATCTTGCCGGTCAAAAGAAGATCATTGGCGTCAACTGGGACATCTCGGACGATGTGCGTCTTCAGGAGGACTTGCGCGAAGCCAAGCGCGAGGCTGAGTTGCAGAACCGGCAGCTCGAACAGGCACGGCTGGAAATGGAACGCGCAGCGCTTCATGATCCGCTGACGGGCCTTGCCAACAGACGCTTCCTGGACAAGGTCCTTCACGACATCCCCGAGGGCCGCAACGTGACCGTCCTCCATCTGGATCTCGACCGGTTCAAGGAGATCAACGACACATTCGGCCATGCTGCCGGTGATGTTCTGCTGACACAGGCGGCAGACGTTCTGCGCGCCACCGTTTACGAAGGCGACTTCCTTGCCCGTATCGGCGGTGACGAATTTGTCGTCCTGTCGACGGCGCAGGAGTCGCGTAAAAACTACGCAGATCTTTCGCGCAGGCTGGTCGAGGCCATGGCGAGACCGTTCAACTACGAGGGACACGAATGTCGCGTCGGCGCCAGCATCGGGCTCGCTGCCGGTAACACGGCGCATGAGACCCCGGACAGTCTGCTGGTGAACGCCGATATTGCGCTCTACGAAGCCAAGCGAAAGGGCCGAAACCGCGTTGAGCCCTTTACAGACGAACTCAGGCTCGCCGCGGTCAACAACAAGCGCACCGCTGATGATATCCTGCGGGCACTGGAGAACGATCAGTTTACGGCCTGGTATCAGCCACAGTTTGACGCCGAGACATTGGAGATCAATGGTTTTGAAGCGCTCGTGCGCTGGAACCATCCGACCAAGGGCGTGCTGGGGCCCGACGCATTTCTCAAGATCGCCGAGAACCTCAAGGTCGTGTCCGCGCTGGATGATATCGTCTTCAACCAGGCGCACGCCCAATATATGCGCATGATCGCCAACGGCATCGATGTTCCCCGCTTCTCCGTCAATATTTCAGCGCAGAGGCTGAGTGACGAAGGCTTCTTCCAGCGGCTGGATAGTCTTGCCTTGAAGCCCGGTGTCGTCTCCGTCGAACTGCTGGAATCGATCTCCTTCGAGGCCGATGATGGCGAAATGCTGCGCAAGATCGACGAGATCAAGCAGCGGGGCGTCGACATCGAGATTGACGATTTCGGCACAGGCCGCGCCTCGATCCTGACCTTGCTGAAACTCTCGCCCAAACGACTGAAGATCGACCGTGAACTGGTTTTCCCGATAGTCACGTCGCGGACACAGCGCATGCTCGTGCGCTCGATCATCGACATCGGGCGCTCGCGCAACATCGAGATCATTGCGGAAGGGGTCGAAACCTTCGAGCACGCCGAAATCCTGCGCGATCTTGGATGCCACTCCCTGCAGGGCTATGCGTTCGCCCGTCCCATGCCCGGCAGCCAGTTGGTCGACTTTGCCCGGCAACGCAAATGGTTTCCACGCGAGACCGAGGGCCTCTGGCGGGTATGAAAAAGCCGCCCGGCGCAGTCACGCGGGCGGCCTCTGAAATTCAAATCTTGAGCCGCAATCAGCCCTTCAGGTTGCGCTTGGCAAGGGTCCGCAGACGCAGTGCGTTCAGCTTGATGAAGCCGGCCGCGTCCTTCTGGTCATAGGCACCCTGGTCATCTTCGAACGTGACCAGCTTGTCGGAGTAGAGCGACTTGTCGCTCTCGCGGCCGGTGACCATGACGTTGCCCTTGTAGAGCTTCAGCGTCACTTCACCCTCGACATGTTCCTGGCTTTTGTCGATGAGAGCCTGCAGCATTTCGCGCTCGGGCGAGAACCAGAAGCCGTAGTAGATCAGCTCTGCATAGCGCGGCATGATCTCGTCCTTCAGGTGGGCGGCACCGCGGTCGAGCGTGATCGATTCCATCGCGCGGTGGGCTGCGAGCAGGATCGTGCCACCGGGCGTTTCATAGACGCCGCGCGATTTCATGCCGACGAAACGGTTTTCGACGAGGTCGAGACGGCCGATGCCGTTGTCACGTCCGTAGTTGTTGAGTTCGGCCAAAAGCGTCGCCGGGCTCATTTCCACGCCGTTGATCGAGCAGGCGTCGCCCTTGCGGAAACCGACCTTGATGACGGTCGCCTTGTCGGGAGCCGCTTCCGGCGAAATCGTGCGCATATGCACGTATTCGGGAGCTTCCTGAGCCGGATCTTCCAGAACCTTGCCCTCGGAGGACGAGTGCAGCAGGTTGGCGTCGACGGAGAAAGGCGCTTCGCCCTTCTTGTCCTTGGCGACCGGAATCTGGTGCTGCTCGGCGAAGTTCAGAAGATCGGTACGGCTCTTGAACGACCAGTCGCGCCACGGCGCAATGATCTTGATGTCCGGGTTCAGCGCATAGGCTGACAGTTCGAAGCGAACCTGGTCGTTGCCCTTGCCCGTCGCGCCATGGGCAATGGCGTCAGCGCCGGTCTTCTTGGCGATGTCGATGAGGTGCTTGGAGATCAGCGGACGCGCGATCGAGGTGCCCAGCAGGTAGACGCCTTCATAGACCGCGTTGGCGCGGAACATCGGGAACACGAAATCGCGCACGAATTCCTCGCGCACGTCCTCGATGAAGATTTCCTTGATGCCCAGCATCTCGGCCTTCTTGCGCGCTGGTTCAAGCTCTTCGCCCTGTCCGAGATCGGCAGTGAAGGTTACGACTTCAGCACCCAGTTCGGTCTGCAGCCATTTGAGGATGATGGAGGTGTCGAGGCCGCCGGAATAGGCGAGAACGACCTTTTTCACGTCTTTGGGAAGCGCCATGATAAAACCCGTGGAGTCTTTAGGAAAATGCAGTTGCGGGTCTTTTAGCCTGATTGGCCAAAACTGCAACCCCGCAAAGGCGCGGAGCCGCAATGGCAGCCTACTCCACCTGCATTTCAAGGTGGAAAGCATTCGTCGCTTGGTTTAGGGTCAAAACTCAATCGGGATTTGGATTTGGTATGAGCGAAAACCGTTCAGTTTTAGAAGCAGAACCGAAGGCGGAGTGGTGCTCCGGCGAGGTTCTGCGACGCGAAAATGGACGGTTTTCGCCATATCCCGGAGGGACGCGGTGAATTTCGTCCCTGAATGCGTCGAACCGGCCTTTGTGGAGTGACGCTCCACTGCAGCCGCTTCTCCTGTTCAGATACGAAATTCCCATCGCGCCAAATCCGAAACCTGTTTGAGTTTTGACCCTAGGTTCTGGCGACTTTTTCAGGCCGGTCTGTCCCAGGAGCCGGTCCTTCATCCACCTGGCAAAAGAGGAATTGTCATGACGGCGAACCACCCCGCTTTCAAACAGGGCAACACGGCAGTTATCACGGGCGGCGCATCCGGTATCGGCCTTGCAGCAGCAAAGCACTTTGCAGCGCTGGGTATGAATGTCGCCATCGCCGACCTCGGCGGTGAGCGCCTCGCTATGGCGGCAAAGGAAATTGCGGCGCTTTCGCCGAACGGCGAGGCTGCTGTCGCGGCCATTGCGACCGATGTTGCACGTCTGCCGGAAATCGAACGGCTGTCGCGTGAGGTTGCCGCCCGCTTCGGCAATGTTCATGTTCTGATGAACAATGCAGGCATCGGTGGCGCCCAGATCTTCGGATCGAATGCGGATTGGGAGCGTGTTTTCGCGGTCAATCTGTGGGGCGTGGTGCACGGTAGCCGAACGTTTGCGCCGGCGATGCTTGCGCACGGCGAGGTAGCGGTGATTATCAACACGGGATCGAAGCAGGGCATTACGACCCCGCCCGGCGACGTCGCCTACAACATGACCAAGGCTGGCGTGAAGGTGTTCACCGAAGGCCTTCAGCATGAACTGCGCGGTCGGGCGGACGCAAAGGTGTCCGCGCATCTGCTCATCCCTGGCTTTGTGTTCACGGGCCTGACCGCCCAGAGTGGCGCCGAAAAGCCCGCAGGGGCCTGGACCGCGGCACAGACCATCGATTTCATGATGGAAAGCCTGATCCGCGGTGACTTCTATATTCTTTGCCCGGATAATGAAGTGACGCGTGCGCTCGACGAAAAGCGCATCGAATGGGCAGCCCATGACATTATCGACAACCGCCCGCCGCTCTCGCGCTGGCACAAGGACTTTGGCCCCGCCTTTGCCGATTTCCTGAAATCGAACGGATTGTGACGAACATGAATTTTCTGCCCGACATCAATACCCTCGTGACGTTCACGATTGCGGGGCTTCTTCTCAGCCTGACGCCCGGCCCGGACATGACGCTCCAGATCAGCCGTTCGCTCAAGGATGGCCCGGTTGCGGCTTTTGGCGTTATCGTGGGAACTAACTTGGGGCTTTGCGTCCATACTGCACTCGTCGCGCTGGGCGTTTCAGCGCTGATCGTTGCCTCGCCCATGGCGTTCCTGGTGCTGAAGGCCGGTGGCGCTGCCTATCTCCTGTGGCTGGCGGCGCAGGCGATCTTCAAGGGCTCAACGTTTGAGCTGGATGAGACAAAGGCCGAGCCAGCGCGCGGGTCGTTCACCTCAGGCCTTCTCAATGGTCTTTGGGTGAATATCCTCAATCCCAAGATCATCATCTTCTTCATGACCTTCCTGCCGCAGTTCGTGAAGGCGACCGACCCACACGTGACTGGAAAGCTGTTCTTCCTCGGCGGCTATTTCATCCTCATCGGATTGCCGGTTGCCTTCGGTGTCGTTCTCGGGGCCAACCGTCTTGCGGGATGGCTCAAGGCGAACAAGCGCGTGCTTCGCGGACTGGACTTCATGTTTGGCGGTGTCTTCTCTGCCTTCGCCGTGAAGATATTGATGACGCAGGCGCGCTGACAACCGTGCTTTCCATTTTGCCTTGCGCAGAGTAGTTTCTGCGCAAAAGGCAGGCAGGAACATTTCATGGTGCTGAAAGACAAGCGCATTTTGCTGATCATCTCGGGTGGGATCGCGGCCTACAAGTCGCTCGATCTCATTCGCCGGTTGCGCGAGCAGGGTGCGAACGTTCGCCCGGTGATGACGGCCGGAGCACAGCAATTCGTTACCCCCCTGGCCGTCGGCGCCCTGACGGCCAGCCATGTCTACACCGAGCTTTTTTCACGCGAAGACGAGCAGGATGTCGGCCACATCCGGCTTGCCCGGGATTGCGATCTTGTCCTGATCGCGCCGGCGACAGCCGATCTGATGGCAAAGATGGCGAACGGATTGGCTGACGATCTCGCTTCTACGGTTCTGCTTGCCACCGACAAGCCGGTGCTCGCGGCACCTGCGATGAACCCGCGCATGTGGTCGGCAAAAGCGACACAGCGAAATGTCGCCACGCTGAAGAAGGATGGCATCCACTTCGTTGGGCCGGAGCGCGGCGAGATGGCGGAAAGCGGCGAGGCGGGGCTTGGTCGCATGGCTGAGCCGATGACCATTCTGCAGGCGGCAGCACTGCTTCTCGATGGCAGCCCGAAGCCGCTGACGGGGCGCAAGGCCATCGTGACCTCCGGTCCGACCCACGAGCCCATCGATCCGGTCCGCTACATCGCCAACCGCTCCTCGGGCAAACAGGGCCACGCCATTGCCTCGGCGCTGGCGGCATTGGGTGCGGATGTGACGCTGGTGTCAGGACCGGTGACCATTCCTGATCCGCTGGGTGTTCGAACCATCTATGTCGAGCGTGCCGAAGAGATGCGGGATGCGGTTCTGGCCGAACTTCCGGCCGATATTGCTGTCATGGTCGCAGCCGTCGCCGACTGGCGCGCCGAGGCCGCAGCCGATGAAAAGATCAAGAAGCAGCCGGGCGAACCACCGGCTCCACTGAGGCTCGTTGAAAACCCGGACATCCTCAAGACGGTCGGGCATCATCCGCAGCGGCCCAGACTGGTCTGCGGTTTCGCAGCCGAAACCCAGGCTGTCATCGACAATGCGCGCCGTAAGCTCGATAGCAAGGGTGCGGACCTGATTGTCGCCAATGATGTCAGCGCTGAAACCGGCGTGATGGGTGGTGATCGCAATTCGGTTCGCATCATTTCGCGATCAGGCGTCGACGTGTGGCCCGACATGGCCAAGACGGATGTCGCAGAAAAGCTTGCGGAAAAGATTGCGTCCTATTTCACGGCCGAGTGAAGTGGCCGGATTTCCCGGTCATAGAGCCAGCCTCCGAAGGGATGGATGGTCAGACTATCGTCGCTGATCGCAATCACGCTTCCGTCCGGAATGGCCACCCAGGCATCACGATCATCATTGAGAGGCTCCGAGACCAGGCAATGGCCGCGGCCGATGGGCGCTGAATAGAGCGTCGGGGCCTTGCGGTCGGTAGCGTAGCGAACGGCATAGAGCGTGTTGCCGTCAGAGAAGGCGGCGGTAAAGCGAATGATGGTTTCGAACCCGCGCTTTTCAGCCTCGTTTTCGACATGGCGCAACATGCGTTCGATTGCGCCGACGGGGTCGTCGTCCAGACCAAAGTGCAGTGCCAGCAGGAACAGCAGTTCGGAATCGGTCGTGCCGTACCGGGCGCTGTAGAAATGGTCATCCAGTACGGACTCCAGCGGGCGGCGCAATTTGTCGAAGTTCGACACCTGGCCATTGTGCATGAATGACCAGCGGCCAAAGACGAAGGGATGGCAATTGTCGCGCCGGGTTCCGCCGCCTGTGGCGGCCCGTACATGCGCCAGGAAAAGCGGCGAGCGGATTTGGCGGGACAGTGACTTCAGATTGCAGTCGGACCAGGCGGGCAGGATGTCTCTGAACAAACCCGGCTCGGGTCGGTCACCATACCAGGCGATGCCGAAGCCGTCGCCGTTGGTTGCGGTTTTCGCCTCGACGGCATGGTGTGACTGCTCGATCAGCGAATGTGCCTGCGAAGAGACAATATGCTCAAGATAGATCGGTTCACCGCAATAGGCTGCCCAACGGCACATGGTCCCTTATCCAAACTCTGCGCAGTGCCGGTTTGCACCGCGTCTCTCCAAGCAACGATCCCAGAACATGGGAAATAATGCGTTAACAGAACTGTCATGATTTGTGCGTTGCGAAAAGGGAGGAAATGCGGCGCTCGATCGATTTAGAGCATAATCCGACCGGAGTGAAACGAGGATCGACAAGATTATGCTTCGATCAAAAAGACTTAGAGCGCTGCTCTGATTCAATCAGAGCAGCGCTCTAAGTTGAGCGGGCCGAACATGCAGCAACGCACGTTTTGAATTTGGCAATCCTGAAAACGCATACAGGGCCCCGGAGAAGGGTGAACACTGCGTTCGCGGGCCTGAATTTTGAGCGCGTCGGTTGATGCGCTATATGTTGCACGAAGAGAAGAGGTCGTTCGAAAATAGACAACGATCTCAGGATTTCGATTGAGGGAAGCCTTCGGCAGTTCGCCGAAGCCCCCACTGAAGGGAAAGGATTTCAAGCATGTCCATACGTCCCGTAAAACACGAAAGCGTCGCCACGCCGGCCATGGAAGGTGCCGGCGTTCATCTTCATCGCGTGTTCGGCTTCGGCGATCCGTCGCTGACCGACCCGTTCCTGATGATGGACGATTTTCGCAACGATGATCCGTCGCGCTATCTGAAAGGATTCCCGTGGCATCCGCATCGCGGCATCGAAACCATCACCTATGTCCTGGCGGGCACGGTTGAGCATGGCGATAGCCTTGGCAATCGCGGTCTGCTCGGTGCGGGTGACGTGCAATGGATGACCGCCGGCTCCGGCATCATGCACCAGGAAATGCCGAAGGGTGATTTCGCCGGCAAGATGCATGGCTTCCAGCTCTGGGCCAACCTGCCGTCGTCCATGAAGATGACGAGCCCCCGCTACCAGGACGTGAAGTCGGCAGATATCCCGGTCGTCATCGATGATGATGGCACGGCCGCCCGCATCATCACGGGCGAGTTCTGGGGCAAGAAGGGCCCTGTCGATGGTATTGCCGCCGAGCCGGTCTATCTGGATATCTCGGTGCCGCCTGGCAAGCGCAAGACCTTCAAGGTCGATACGTACCGCAAGGCCTTCGCCTACATCTTTGCTGGTTCCGGCACGTTCCGCGATGCGTCCAAGCCGGTCGGCATCAAGGTCGAGAAGGAGTTCAACGGCGAGGAACTCAACATTCGTGACATGAGCGGCAACCGCACGCTGGTTGTCTTCGATACGGGCGATGAAGTGACCGTTCAGGCGGGTGACCAGGGTATCCGCTTCCTGCTGGTCTCCGGCAAGCCGATCGAGGAGCCGGTCGCCTGGCATGGACCGATTGTCATGAACACGCGGGAAGAACTGCAGCAGGCTTTCCGCGAGTTGCAGACCGGCCAGTTCATCAAGGAAGGTGCGCAGTTCGCGTGAACGCCTGATTGCCGATCAAACGAAAGGCCCCGCCGGATCTCTCCAGCGGGGCCTTTTATATTGCAGGCATCAGGCTGTCTTATGCAGCTTCCTTGGGCGCCATGGCGCCGGTCATCAGGGCCACCGCATCCGACATGGAATATTCCTTCGGATTGATGACGGTCAGACGCTTGCCGAGGCGATGGATGTGGATGCGGTCGGCAACCTCGAACACATGCGGCATGTTGTGCGAAATGAGCACAATTGGCAGGCCGCGCGAGCGTACGTCGAGGATGAGCTCGAGCACGCGGCGCGATTCCTTCACACCCAAGGCCGCCGTCGGTTCGTCCATGATCACCACCTTGGAGCCGAAGGCCGCAGCGCGTGCCACGGCTACACCCTGGCGCTGGCCGCCCGAGAGCGTTTCGACCGCCTGGTTGATGTTCTGGATGGTCATCAGGCCGAGTTCCGTCAGCTTTTCGCGGGCCACACGCTGCATTTCCGTGTGGTCGAGCAGACGCAGCACCGAGCCGAGCGGCCCTTTGCGGCGAATTTCGCGGCCCAGGAACATGTTGTCGGCAATCGAAAGCGCCGGCGACAGGGCGAGGTTCTGGTAGACGGTTTCGATGCCCGCCTCACGGGCCTGCATCGGCGAGGTGAACTGCACCTTCTGGCCGTCGAGATGGATCTCGCCTTCTTCCGGCGTGACAGCGCCGGAGAGAGCCTTGATCAGCGAAGACTTGCCCGCGCCGTTGTCGCCGATGACGGCCAGAATTTCACCCGGGTAAAGATCGAAATCGGCATTGTCGAGAGCGGTGACCCGGCCGTAACGCTTGACCAGTCCGCGTGCCTTGAGAATGGGTTCCTGAGACATTAGCCAGCCACCTTTCTGATCCACTGGTCGACGGCAACTGCCGTGATGATGAGAACACCGGTCAGGAAGACCTTCCACTGCGGGTCAGCGCCCAGCATGTTGAGGCCCATGGAAACCACGCCGACGATCATGGCGCCGATAAGCGTACCAAGGATCGAGCCGCGTCCGCCGAAGAGCGAGATGCCGCCGATCACGGCTGCGGTGATGGACTGCAGGTTATATTCGGTGACCGCCGAAGACGGCGAGATGGAACCGTTACGGCCGATGGAAACCCAGGCAGCGAGCGCAGCAATGATGCCAGCCAGCATGTAGGTCGACATCAACACGCGCTTGGTACGAATACCGGCAAGTTCCGCAGCGTCGGGATCATCGCCCACGGCATAGAGATGGCGTCCCCATGCAGTGTGATTGAGTGCGATCCACAATACGGCCACGAGGAGCACCATGAAGACGACGCCGAGTGTAAACACTGCTCCGCCGAGCTTGAAGCTGGTTCCGAAGAGGAACAGGAAAGGTGCGTTTGCGCTGATATCGGCTTCGCGGATCGTTTCATTGCCCGAATAGATGAAGTTCGTAGCCATGACGATGTACCAGGTGCCCAGCGTCACGATGAAGGGCGGCAGTCGCATCAGCGCGACCAGAACGCCATTCAGGAAGCCGGCTGCGGCACCCACGGCAAGACCGATGAGGATGGAAACGGGCGCTGGCAGGCCATACTTGACCGCGCAATTGCCCATGATCACGGTTGAAATGACCATGACAACGCCGATCGAGAGGTCGATACCTGCGACCAGCACAACCAGTGTCTGCCCAGCCGCAAGAATACCGACCACGGCGATCTGCTGCAGGATCAGGGTCAACGTGTATGTGGAAAAGAAGCGTTCGCCCTTGAGCGCGCCAAAGATGATGATGGCGGCGATCAGAACGATGGCCGGCACGGCAGCCGGCGTGGAGTGCAGGAAATGCTGCAGTCGTTGCACCGGCGATTGTTGCTTGAAAGCGGCGACATTCTTGTCGCTCTTGTCGAGTACCTTCTCGAACTCTTGCATCGCAGCCATGGCGAAGCATCCTCCCCAATGAGCTTGTCGTGTTTATCTTATTGAAAAGGGCGGCCGGAACCGCCCTTTCCCCATGAGAGTGTGCCTAAATCAGTTCGGGATCAACCCCAGCACTTGTCCAGGCCGTCCTTGACGCTGATCGACGGTACGCCGTCAGCCGGCTTGTCGGTGACAAGGTTCACGCCGGTGTCGAAGAAGGTCTTGCCTTCGGTTGCCTTAGGCTTGGTGCCGTCCTTTGCAAAGGCAGCAATGGCTTCGATGCCCTTGGATGCCATCAGCAGCGGATACTGCTGCGAGGTCGCGCCGATCTGGCCTTCCTGAACAGCCTTGACACCCGGGCAGCCGCCGTCAACCGACACGATCAGAACGTCCTTTTCCTTGCCGACAGCCTTGAGGGCCTGGTAGGCGCCAACAGCGGCCGGCTCGTTGATCGTGTGGATCACGTTGATGTCGGGGTTCTTCTGGAGAAGGTTTTCCATGGCCGTGCGGCCGCCTTCTTCGTTACCGTTCGTGACGTCATGACCAACGATGCGTGCATCGTCTTCGTCGCCGATCTTGGCCGGATCCTTCGGGTCGATACCGAAGCCCATCATGAAGCCCTGGTCGCGCAGAACGTCAACCGACGGCTGCGAGGGAGTGAGGTCGAGGAAGCCGACCTTGGCGTCCTTTGCCTTGTCGCCCATCGTTGCCTTGGCCCATGCGCCGATGAGCTTGCCAGCCTGCAGGTTGTCGGTGGCGAAGGTCATGTCGGCAGAGTCGATCGGGTCGAGGGGGGTGTCGAGAGCGATCACGAGAACGCCGGCGTCACGAGCCTTCTTGACGGAAGGAACGATAGCCTTGGTGTCGGATGCGGTGATCAGGATACCCTTGGCGCCATCGGCGATGCAGGACTCGATTGCAGCAACCTGGCTGTCGTTGTCGCCGTCGATCTTGCCGGCGTAGGTCTTCAGGTCAACGCCCAGTTCCTTGGCCTTGGCAGTCGCGCCTTCCTTCATCTTGACGAAGAAGGGGTTCGTGTCGGTCTTGGTGATCAGGCAGGCAGAAACGCCGGCGGCCATCGCCGGTGCGCTGAATGCAACGCCGAGCGCGAGTGCTGCGACTGCTGCGGAAATCGTTGTCTTTTTCATGAAGTTCCTCCCGAGAACTTTAAGTGCCTTGCGGCAGTTGATGGCCTCCCCGCCATAATCTGCATCTCCCACAGGAGGCTAAGCCGATCCATAGGCGGGATGAGGTTATAAAACGCCGAAAAAAACCGGATGTCAATAAATAAATCGAATTGAATTATTAAAAACTTGTGGCATCATCGATAAACACAGCATATGCCAATGGGGAGGAGACATCGGCATGTCGCGCACTAAAAAGACTGATCCCGGCGAGGAGGCTGGGCGCATCGTGATTCCGTCTGGCGGCGCCAATCAGGTGCGCGTAAGAGCCTATAACGAGCGTCTCGTGCTGTCCCTCGTGCGTAGTCACGGAGGCTTGTCGAAGGCTGAGATCGCCCGCGCATCCGGGCTTTCGGCGCAAACTGTCTCTGTGATCATGAGGGCTCTCGAGAAGGATGGATTGCTGATCCGCGGCACTCCTGTGCGCGGGCGCGTCGGACAACCTTCGACCCCCATGCTGCTCAATCCCGAAGGCGTGCTTGCCTTCGGCCTGAAGATCGGCCGGCGCAGCGCGGATCTTATTCTCATGGATTTTGTCGGGAATGTTCGCGCACGGCTGCGCAGCATTTACGCCTACCCGATGCCGGAGGAAATTCTGGCCTTCGTCAGGCAGAGCATTGCGGAAATCGAGGGCGGACTTTCGGCCACCGAGGCAGCACGCGTCGCCGGGCTGGGTGTTGCAGCACCTTTCGAATTGTGGAACTGGGCCGATCATGTCGGCGCGCCGCCCGGCAAGATGGACGCCTGGCGGCAGTTCGACCTTCGGGCTGAGGTGCAGAACCTCGTCTCCTATCCCGTCTACCTTCAAAATGACGCGACGAGCGCCTGCGGTGCGGAGCTGATGTTCGGACACGGCAAGTCCTATCCGGACTTTGTGTATTATTTCATCGGCACCTTCATTGGGGGTGGTATCGTCCTCAACTCTTCAGTCTTCACCGGCAAGACCGGTACGGCCGGAGCCATCGGTCCGCTCCCCGTGCGTGACCGCGCAGGAAAGACTCGCCAGCTGATCGATGTCGCATCGATCTTCATGCTCGAACACCTGATGAAGGAGCGTGGCATCGACAGTCGCCCGCTCTGGTATTCAGCGGATGGCTGGACCGATTCCGGCGAGCCTCTGGACCGCTGGATCGACGACTCCGCCGAAGCTCTGGCCCAGGCCATCATCGCTGCGGCTTCGATCATCGACTTTCCCGCGGCGATCATCGATGGAGGTTTCCCGGATTGGGTGCGCGGCCGCATGGTGGCGGCAACGCGCGAGGCCCTGGGCCGCTACGATCTGCAGGGCATCATCGTGCCCGAAATACTTGAGGGAAAAGTCGGGGACCAGGCACGCGCCATAGGTGCTGCCAGCCTGCCGCTCTTTGCCCGCTATCTCACAGACCAGAATGTCTTGTTCAAGGAGTTGTCCATTGTTGAAGGGGATTGATCCGATCCTGAGCCCTGAATTGCTGTTCACGCTGCGGGCTATGGGACACACCGACGAAATTGCGATTGTCGACGGCAACTATCCCGGCCAGGAGCATGCGCGACGCCTGATCCGCACCGACGGTCACGGGGTCATACCGGTGCTGAATGCCATCCTTTCGGTCATGCCGGTCGACGACTTTGTTCCGGAAGCCATTTTCCGCGCCATTCCGCGCGGAGACATGACTGCACTCGACCCCGTCCACGAAGAAATGGTTGCCTGCTGCCTGCGGCATGAGCCTCAGCGCAAGGTCGTGCCGCTGGCGCCTGCAGACTTCTACGCCCGCGTGCGCACCGCGCATACCGTCGTGCAGACAAGCGAGCCGCGGCTCTACGCCAACATCATCCTGCGCAAGGGCGTCATCTGGCCCTGATCCTGTTGCGGTCGTGCTGTTACCGGGGAAACTGAAACGCTTTCCCGTTCATGTCAGGTTCAGGCTCCGATCAACAACGGATTGAACCTGTCATGAACCGTATCTTCCTCGCCACCGCCTGCAGCCTGGCCGCCGGGTTCATTTTTGTTGCGCCAGTGTCGGAGCAGGGCGTTCCTGTGACCGTCGCGCAGCCTGTGACGCGCAGTCTTTCGCTCAGCGGCCAGACGACGATGATCCGGGTTGATTGCGTGAACGCTTCAAACCTTGCGAATGTGCGGACGCTTGCGTGTTCTGGCGTTTCAGCCAGAAAGAACTGAAGAGCCTGTCGCCACCCTCCGGCATCTTTTCTGTTGCAAGCATCCCCGTGCTGGGTGAATGTCCTCGGCAGGGCAGGCTGTAGGTTAGCGGACAGGTCGGCAATGCCCTTTGAATTGCTTGGGGGCATTCATGACAGGTGCAACACGAAGCGCCGCCTTCTGGCGTTCGTTTCCGATTTTCGAAGACTTCAATGAAAGGCTGATCGGCGCGCTCAGCGAGATCGCGACATTGCGCAAATGGACTGCGGGCGCGTCCATTTTCCAGCGCGGCGACGAAGGCAATTTCATGATTGCGCTGGCTTCCGGCCGCGTGCGGGTTTCGCTGATTACCCAGCAGGGCAAGGAACTGGTCCTTCGGCACCTCGAACCCGGCATGATCCTCGGCGAAATGGCGCTGCTGGATGGCGCGCCGCGATCGGCCGACGCCACAGCCGCGATCGCAAGCGAGGCCTACGTGATCGCGCGACGTGATTTTCAGGCTCTGCTTGATCAGCACCCGGAGGCCGCCCGCGCTGTCATTCGCTATCTCACGGTGCGCCTGCGCGAGACGACCGACCAGCTGGAAACCATCGCGCTCTATGACCTTGATGCCCGCGTCGCCCGTTTTCTGCTCGCAACCTTGCGGCAGATCCACGGCGACGATCTTCCGGAGACCGCCAATCTGCAACTGGCGCTGAGCCAGACCGAGATCGCAGGCGTACTTGGCGCAAGCAGACCCAAGATCAACCGCGCGATCGTCAGCCTCGAGGAGCGCGGTGCCATCCGCCGCAGCGGAAACGTCTTCGACTGCAACACGGCCCGGCTGCACACGATCGCCGAGCCCGAAGAGGACTGATCGCATTTGACGCGCTACTGGACAGGCCGAACCCTGAAGCCGATCCAGTTCGGCCTTGTCACCAGTATTCTGGTGTCGCTTGCCGTTTTTCTCCTGCCGCCGCATCTGCTTGAGGGGCCGCGCGAGCGCTTTTTCGATACGCTGAACCAATTGGGCAACCAAGCCGTCGATCCATCTGTTGTGGTCGTGGACGTCGATCGCAAAACCATTGGCGCGCTCAACGGCAAGACGTGGGACCGGGGTGATCTCGCAAGGCTGATCAGCGCAATTGCCGCGCAAAAGCCGGCGGTTGTTGCGTTGGATTTCGTCCTCAGCGCCAATTGTGAAGCGCAGGCGCCGGGAAATCGTGAGCTAGCGGACGCCCTGCGGCAGGCGCCCTCGGTGCTTGGTTTCCTTATCTCCGACCAGCATGGGCCACCGATGCAATCCCGCCTGCCGGTGATCGCCGGACGAGGGCTGAATATTCCGATGGGCTGGTTTCTGGATGGCGTGGAGGCGGCATGCCCGCTTTTCGCCGAAGGTGCGGCCGGTGAGGCGGGCGCCTTTCTGCTGGGCGATGCCGATGCGCGCGTTCGCCGTGTGCAGGCCTATTCCATCGTTGATGGTGCTGCCTATCCGGCGCTGCCGCTTGCAGCCATTCTTGTCGCGAGCGGCAACGGTTCACCACCGATAATTGAAGCCTCGCCTTTTGCGCTGCGTTTGGGTCCTAAGCGTTTCGGGCTTGGCGAAGACGGGAATCTGCGCTTCGTCGCTGCAAATGCAAGTACGATGGAGGGCCGGACCATGTCAGGCTCTGCGCTTCTTGGGGCAGGCTCCTCTCCGGTTTCACTGACGGGCAAGGTCGTTTTCGTCGGCAGCAGCCTGCCGAGCCTGGGGGGGCTCAGGGCGACGGCCTCGATGCCGCTGGAGCCGAGCGTGCAGATCGCCGCAGACCTCGCCTCCGGCATGCTTCAAGGTACGCTGCCGCATAGAATGCCGGGTTCAGCCCGCTACGAGGCACTGTTCGTTCTGGCTGCGGGGATCGCGATTTCTCTGGCCGCCGCGCGGTTCCGTCCCTCGGGTCTGGCAGCGCTTGGCAGTGCCGTCATTGTCGCAACGCTCTTGCTCGCATTCGGCCTCTATGCGCTCAACGGGCTTCTCGTTGACGGATTTTCGACCGCGCTCGCGCTTCTGGTCGTCCTGATCGTCGTCACCTATTTCCAGTTCGCCCGCGTGCGGGCAGCCGAGCGAAAGGCGCGCGCACGGTTCGGGCAATATCTGCCTCAGGCGGTCGTCGATCGCTATCTCGATGGTGAGGACCGGGGTCGCCCCGCAGGCGAAATGCGTGAGGTCACGGCGCTCTTCACAGATATCGAGGGCTTTTCGGCGCTGACGAAACGCCTCGATACCAAGGACATGGTCGCGCTGCTGGACATCTATTTCGCCGAAGTAAATGCCTGCGTTGCGCAGCACGGCGGCATGGTCGACAAGGTTGTCGGCGATGCCGTGCACGCGCTCTTCAATGCCCCCGAGGATCTGAAGAACCATGTGGACCGGGCTATCGATTGCGCCCTGAAGATCCGCGAATTGACGGAGAGGATGCGCACGCGGCCGGATTTCGTGGCCTGCGATTTCGGACGCACGAGGATCGGTCTGGAAACAGGTCCCGGAATCCTCGGCGAAGTGGGTGCAGGCGGGCGGCTGGATTACACCGCTCACGGACCCGCCATCAATTTGGCTGCCCGGCTGCAGGATGCCAACAAGCAGACCGGAACGTCCATCCTGATTGGGCCGGCTGCCGCTGCGGCGGCCAAACGGTCACTCACCGCCCTCGGAGAGCGCGACATTCGAGACTTTGGACCGCTGGAACTCTTTACGATCTGAACGCGTGCTTTTCAGCGCGTCGGCTTCAGGAAGAGCGTAACGGCGAAAGCGGAACCGCCAATTCCCACATTGTATCCGATGATCGCAAAAGCGAGGTCGATGACGCCCGCAATCGAAAAGACGGAGCTGAATGTCGCGATGCAAAACGTTGCAAGAAGAAATGCTGCAGTGAGCGCATAGGCGAAAACTGTCTTCAGCCCGGAGGCCGCAATGCCAAGTCCAAGAGATGTGGCCGCAATCATCAGTGTCCTCCTCCACCTCCGAATCTGCGAAGATCCGGAAGATTATTCGTCCCTCAAACGAATGAATAATTGTTTAAGTGAGTCGGAGGAGCGGGTCCATATATGAATTATCGTCCGTATTATTCATGGTACGAACGATATTGCATTGCATCAAAATTGCCCTTTACTTAGTCTTTGCTTACCAAGTCATTTGCGGGCACTGATCATGCAAGCCCGATGAGCGCCGTGGCTGTGGTGCCGGTCGCAAGAACGCGCGTCACGCGCAATGGCAACACCGCGCCCGCAGGTACTTCCGTAAAGATTATGCTGGCGCCTGACAGGGTAATCAAAGCGATTGCGCCGCCAGTGCCGGTGTAAAGTCCGCGCGTAGGTTCGGAAATGTCATTCGCGTCGTCGGGGGTAATGGCAAATGCATGGGTGGCGGGGCCATTGGCGGCCGTGGCATTGCTGGCAAAACGATCAGCCATGAAGAGGGTCCTTTCTATCCTGGGTTCAAGGGACCCCCATTGTCGGCGGTTGAGCGACAGCGTGGATAATTTTGCTCCGGTTCGGCGATCATCCAGGCCATCGCCATGCGCCCCGATGTGAAGAAAGCCTAGTCTTTTCAGCGTTGAGATTATCGAAAAGCTGCGCAGATGCCAGTCCGTGGTGCCCTGATCTCGCGTTCGACTTTCCTCCAATTTCTGGGGTTTGGCGAACTCAAATCCGATTGACTGCTTTTCCTGATGCTGAGCCCGGTGTAATTCATGGACCATGAGCGCGCCCTTCGAGACAGATTCGCCTTCCAACCTTTACGAATATTCGGTGTCGGAGCTTTCCGGCTCGATCAAGCGCACGGTCGAGAATGCTTTCGACCATGTCCGGATGCGCGGTGAAATCTCGGGCTATCGCGGGCCGCATTCATCCGGTCATGCCTATTTCAGCCTGAAGGATGATCGCGCGCGCATGGACGCTCTGATCTGGAAGGGAAATTTCACCCGCCTTCGCTTCCGTCCTGAAGAGGGCATGGAGGTGATCGTCACGGGCAAGATCACCACCTTCCCCGGTTCCTCCAAGTACCAGATCGTCATCGAGAACATGGAACCGGCCGGCGCCGGCGCGCTGATGGCCTTGCTTGAGGAGCGCAAGCGCAAGCTTGCCGCCGAAGGCCTGTTCGATGAAGGCCGCAAGCAGCTTTTGCCCTTCATGCCGATGGTAATCGGGGTTGTGACGTCGCCGACCGGCGCGGTCATTCGCGATATTCTGCACCGGATTTCGGATCGATTTCCCGTTCATGTCATCGTTTGGCCGGTCAAGGTACAGGGCGAAGGTTCGGGCGACGAGGTTGCGGCCGCTATTCGCGGCTTCAATGCACTGGAGCCCGGCGACGAGATCCGCCGACCCGACGTGCTGATCGTCGCGCGCGGCGGCGGTTCGCTGGAGGACCTTTGGAGCTTCAACGACGAGGCTGTGGTGCGGGCAGCGGCCGACAGCGAGATTCCGCTGATCTCGGCCGTTGGCCACGAAACGGACTGGACGCTGATCGACTACGCGGCCGACGTGCGCGCACCCACACCGACGGGTGCTGCCGAAATGGCCGTGCCCGTGAAGGCTGATCTCGAAGCGGAGGTTTCGGCGCTTTCTGCACGCCTCAAGGCGGCCGTGAACCGTCAGATGGAGCAGAACCGCCAGTCGCTGCGTTCGCTGGTTCGCGCGCTGCCATCTCTCGACCAGTTGCTTGCCTTGCCGCGCCGACGTTTTGACGAGGCTGCCGCGGGTCTCGGACGCGGGCTGGAGCTCAACACGCTCAACAAGCGCCGCACCTTCGATCGCGCTGCCTCACGGCTCAGGCCTGACATGCTTTCGGCTCGCCTTGCCGAAAGAAAGCAGGCTGTTGAACAGCATATGATGCGAATTGAGCGCGTTCTCGATCGCAACATTGCAGGCTATAGAAACCGTGTTTCGAGCGCCGATGCTTCGCTGCGCGCGCTGCCCGGGCGGCTGGTCAACGAAATCGGCCGCGTCCGCGACAGGCTCTCGGGCCTTGCGCTGAGGGCCGATACTGCGCTGTCCACGCGGCTGATGCGCTCCCGCGCCGGCCTTGCCGCGCATGATCGCGTGCTGCAGTCGCTGTCCTACAAGAATGTGCTGAAACGCGGCTATGCCGTGATCCGCAATGAGGCGGAAGAGGTGATTTCCGCCGCCGCTGCAGTTGCGCCGGGTGAAGCGCTCTCCATCGAGTTCGCCGATGGACGTGCATTAGCAACCGCAGGCGAGGGCGGAACGCCGGGCGCAACGCGCAAGCCCGCTCGACCGGCGCCTGCCAAAAAGCCCGAACAGGGCAGTCTCTTCTGACATCAAAAACCGGCCCTGATGGATCATCAGGACCGGCTTGATTGCAGCCAGGCGTAATATCAACGATCGTTGGTATAAGCTTTCAGGCCCACTCACCCTTGCGGAAAACGGGAACCTTCGTTCCATCGGCAGCGACGCCGTCGATATCGATTTCGCCTGAACCGATCATCCAGTCGATGTGGATCAGCGAGCTGTTTCCGCCCTGCGCGCGTATCTGCTCCTGCGTGAGGTTTGCACCGTCAAGGAAGCACTTGGAATAGCACTGGCCGAGTGCAATGTGGCAGGCGGCGTTTTCGTCAAACAGCGTGTTGTAGAAGAGCAGCCCCGAGGCCGAGATCGGCGAGGAGTGCGGCACGAGTGCCACTTCGCCGATGCGCCGTGCGCCCTCGTCGGTGTCCAGCACCTTGGTCAGCACGGCTTCGCCCTTGCTGGCGCGCGCTTCAACGATGCGGCCGGCCTCGAACCGCACTTCGATATCGTCGATCAGCGTTCCCTGATGGCTGAGCGGCTTGGTGGAGCGCACGTATCCATCGACCTTCCAGGCGTGCGGCGTGGTGAACACCTCTTCCGTCGGAATGTTGGGGTTGCAGGTGACGCCATTCTTCGCAACCGATGCGCCGCCATGCCATTCGTGCCCGTCTGCAAGGCCAACCGTCAGGTCCGTGCCCGGGCCCTTGAAGTGCAGTGCCGCGAAACGCATGTCGTTCAGCCACCTGGAGCGCTTGGCGAGGTTGGCATTATGCTCAGCCCAGGCCGAAACCGGGTCATCGCGATCGACGCGCGAGGCGGCAAAGATGGCATCCGCCAGCTTCTTCACGGCGTCAGCCTCGGCAAGCTCGGGGAATATCTGCCGCGCCCACGAGGGGTTGGGATAGGAAACGATGTTCCAGTTGATGTCGAAATTCGAGATCTTCTCCAGTGCCGGCTTGTAGGCAACCGACATGGCGCGGTTGGCGCGGGCCACCTTGGCCGGATCCTCGTTGGAAAGCATCATCGGGTTGTCGCCGGAAATGGCAAGCCGTGCCGTGCCATTGGCGTAGGCCTTGGCCATGCCCTCATAGAGCCAGCCCGCGGCCTTGTCGAAATTGGCCTCCGCGCCATAGCGGTAGCGGGCGAGCGTTGCCTCTTCGTCGCTATAGAAGGTCGAGACAAGCCCGCCGCCGGCAAGATAGGCGTGTTTGGTGAGAAGGCGGACCAGCGGCGCTGCGGCGAGCGGGGCAGTGATCACCAGATCCTGGCCCTCTTGCAGTTGCAGGCCGACCTTGATGGCGACTTCGGCAAGTTTCTCCAGTTTGATCGGGTCAATCGGCGTCGTGGTCATTGTTTCATCCATCTGGTAATTTGCATTATCTGGAGTGTGGGGTTTGAAAACCCCGATTTGAAGGGTTACGCAACAATCGCAGCCGTTTTTGCCTTCATTGCGGCAGCCGCGTCAGCCGGCGCAAGCCGCACCTGAAGCCCGCGCTGGCCGCCATTCATGAAGACATAAGGCTCGGCCATCGCGCTTTCCTCGATCACCGTGGGCACGAGCTTGCGCTGGCCAAAGGGCGAAATGCCGCCCACCACATAGCCGGTGTGCTTTTCCGCAGCGGCAGGCTTCATCATGTTTGCCGACTTGCCGCCGAAGGCCGCGGCGAGCTTCTTCATCGACACCTCACGATCAGACGGCAGAACGACGCAAACCGTCATGCCGTCGACTTCCGCCATCAGCGTCTTCAGCACCCGCGACGCGGGTTCGCCCAGCGCCTCGGCCGCCGCCATGCCGATTCTGTCTGCATCGGGGTCATAGTCATAGACATGAACGGTGTATTGTGTCTTTGCCTGGTCGAGCGCTTGCGTGGCCCGCGTGGTCTTCGCCATCGTTATCGTCCGAAAAAGGCTGCGTACTGATCCGGCTTGAAGCCGAGCGTCAACCGCCCGCCATCATTGAGAACCGGTCGCTTGATCATCGAGGGCTGCGCCAGCATCAGGTGGATTGCCTTCGCCTCGTCGAGATCGGCCTTGTCGGCATCCGGCAGGTTCTTGAACGTGGTGCCCGCGCGATTGAGCACCTTGTCCCAGCCAAGCTCGGTGCACCAGGCCTTCAGCGAGGCCACGTCGATGCCCACCGCCTTGTAGTCATGAAAATCATAAGCGACGCCGTTCGATTTCAGCCAGTCGAAGGCCTTCTTCATCGTGTCGCAGTTCTTGATGCCGTAGATCGTGGTCGCCACGCCGCATGCCCTCATGAGTCTTGATGGAATAAGTCGGTGATCACAAGGGAGGCGTCAAGTGCGGTTCAGCCTCAGAGCGGCTTGCGCGCGACGAGTTCGACGACGGCAGACATGCCTTGGTGGCCGCTCCCCTCATGAAGTTCCTTGTCGACGCTGTTGAGTTCGAGGATCTCAAAATCGGCGAAAGCCTCGCGGATCATGGCTTCAGTGTAGAGGTTGTCCAGCGTGCGCGGACCGCCGGTGCCATAGGCCAGCTGCTCGTGACGGTAGCCGGTGAGGAAAAGCATGCCGCCCGGCGCAGTTTCTATCGGAGACCGCGAAATTTGACGGCAAATTGCCTTCCTGCTTCGATTAGTTCATGCTGCCAATTACGTACTTCAATTTCATCTAGTTGCAGGCCGACCACAGATCTTGTCCAGCACCTGACGCGGAAGACCTCAAGCACAGGCCTGCCGCCTTTAGTTCCACAGATAGATCATCGCGCTTCATGCAGGCGCCCTTTTGAGCTCCGCCACTGTGCAAGCAGACTTGGTTTTGGTCTGCCCATTGGGCAACAATCCGGTCCGGACCACTCATTCCTTTATCTTTTTCAATCACGGTACCCGACTCTCCTTCCAACTTATGCGTCGCCGGGTTCCAAGTGAGCTCAAATTCCGCAGACCCAGAGGATTGTTTATTTCGCACTTGGCTACTGGTGAACCATTCAGCAATGCCTGTAATTGTGCAGACACTCCCACAAGTCACTCGCGCTGTGCCGGGCTTGATGCTGTAGGCCCGCGTCGGCCAACGTTGAGCAAATGCAATTTTCTCGCTAAGCACAGCCTGTTTCGAAACGGCCTTCCCGTAAAAGTTGATTGTGTCTGGGTAGATCGAATCCAGAAAGTGGATGGCATCGGCATCCTTCATTGACCAAGCCATATAATAAATGTCAGCGAATGCCAAAGCGACCTGTTCTGTCGTTACCGGTGCTGTGCTTGGCGGATTTGCCCCGACTTGGCTTGAAGTATCCTGCTTTGGGCTGGTTGATGACTGAGACGAAGCATTTGGAGACGTAATTTCAGGTGGCTGGGCCACGGTTGTCACGTTAAGTTCCTTCATTTCACCAGCCGTCAAATATCGTATATCGTCGCTGGGAGTTGCCAAACTAAGTTGTAACAGTTTCGGATCGATACCCATTTCGGTGAAGTACCCGATTATTTTCGCAGTTGCGGTTTGGATTCGACTAGCTGCCGTAGGACCATCCAAATTGGAGCCATCGCTAAATGATGATTGGTGAACTCCAATAGAGCCGGGTTCAGCCCATCGTGTTACACCACCCATAAAAACAAGTGAGCAGGCGGAAGCGCATTCCTTGTTCCGAAACTGCACTGTTGATAGACCAAGCTGACGAATTGCTCGGCCAAACGCGATGGCAGCGTCGATGTCTCCACCAGGGCTATCGAACGAAACAAATTTGGATTTGTTCGCAACTGCAGCTTGGATCAGCGCGGTCGGAGTATCGGTGGGATCAAATTGTCCACTAACCACAACTACCGGAAGTTCGTTGGGTATGGGAACGACATTGACCTGAATTCGAGCTTCGGCATTCCCCGAAAAACTAAACGCAGCACAAACAAACACGGCCCCAACAACTGAACGCATTGCACTATCCCCAAAATGCACACGAGGCACGCTCAGCTTCAGCTTTTGCCGCACCCACAAGCATGATTGTACGCAACCTTAAGGTTGTCGAGTCGGAATTTGGATACCGAGTTAGGAAAGGCTAGGCCAAATTCTGCGTTGACAACCCAAACAGTTGAACAAACCCAGTAACAAGCGCAGAAACGATAGATAGAGGGAGTCGCAACGATCTGTTCAAGACGAATAATACAGATTCATCAATGTCTTTATGAAGAATGGTGCCGCTTACGTGACTCGAACACGTGACCCCATCATTACGAATGATGTGCTCTACCGACTGAGCTAAAGCGGCACTCTACCACGCGGGAAAATCGTCTCCGGCGTTGCGTGACGCGCTGATACAGGCAAAGTCTAGCGATTTCAAGCCGGTTTTCGCCCGCAATCGGAGAAATTTGAAGGAGGGGCGCGTTCAGCGGCCCAGAGCCACGTTCTGATGGACCGGCCTCTCATGAGAGTCAGGGAGAGGCCAGCCCGTTCTTGTTGTTTCAGCCACAAATCGCCTTTTTGGCCGCCAGATACTCGCGCTCCAGCCGGTCGACGAGGGCGGCGGTGGAGGTGACTTCCTTGACCGCGCCAATGCCCTGGCCGCAGCCCCAGATGTCCTTCCAGGCCTTTGCGCCGCCCGATGTCGCCTGGCTGAAATCCATCTTCGAGGGGTCGGCTTCCGGCAGGTGGTCGGGATCCATGCCAGCGGCCTTGATCGAAGGCTTCAGATAGTTGCCGTGAATGCCGGTAAAGAAGTTGGAATAGACGATGTCGTCGGCGTTGGAGGCGACGATCATCTCCTTGTAGCCGTCGACGGCGCGCGCCTCATGCGTGGCGATGAAGGGCGAACCGATATAGGCCATGTCGGCGCCCATTGCCTGTGCGGCAAGAATCGCGCCGCCATTGGCAATGGCGCCGGAGAGAAGAAGCGGCCCGTCGAACCATTCGCGGATTTCCTGGATCAGCGCGAAGGGCGAGAGCTTGCCTGCGTGGCCACCCGCACCTGTCGCGACCGCGATGAGGCCGTTTGCGCCCTTGCGGATCGCCGAATTGGCGTGGCGGTTGTTGATCACGTCATGCAGCACGATGCCGCCATAGGACTGGATTGCCTGATTGACCTCCGGAACCGCGCCGAGGGAGGAAATGACGATCGGCACCTTGTATTTCACGCACATCATCAGGTCGTGTTCGAGCCGCTTGTTGGACGTGTGCACGATCTGATTCACGGCAAAGGGTGCGGCAGGCCGCCCCGGATTCTTGGCGTTATGGTCGGCCAGATCTTCCGTGATTTTGGCAAGCCATTCGTCCAGCTGCGCTTCGGGGCGCGCATTTAGCGCCGGAAACGAACCGATGACGCCAGCCTTGCATTGGGCAAGTGTCATGTCGGGGTGCGAAATGATGAAAAGCGGCGACGCGACAACTGGAATCCGGAGATTGTCTTTCAAGATGGACGGCAGAGCCATGCTTCCTCCCAGAAGCGCAATCCGCTTGATTTGCCTTCTCTGAAAGGCAGTGCGGATGCGCAAGGCTTTAGTTTCTGCGGGCTGGCCTGTGGGCGCATCTCGCAAATGACGTTTACGCAAACGTCAAATAATTAGCAGAGCCTGCGCGAAAAGAAAATGGAAACTTGCGTGCAGGCGATCTGATTCCAACATTCGCAACCCGATCCTGCAAGCACCCAGGCAAATGTTGGAATCGGTTAATCCACTAGCGGCCATAGCCGGTGGGTGGTGCAAAATTGCTGCTGGGTGTGGAAAAGCGCCAAAGGGCTATTTTCCGCCCGGATGTTTGTTTTGTAATCCTTTGTAAACCATTTAAGTGGACGCGGCTGTTGGATTATGTTTTCGGATCTGCACGGCGTCTCGCGCTGACATGCCCATTCGGGTGCGCGGCGCCAAAGTGACAGATAAGCGGAGCTTGCGCGTTTGAGCAATTTGGAAACGGCGATCAGGAAAGCGCTGGAAAAGGGCGGACCCGGTGTGGATCCGGCCCAGCGTGCGCGCGTCTATCAATCGGCCCGCAATGCGCTGGAAAACAGTTTCCGCAACCAGAACATCACGGACCCGGTGTTGATCGCCGAACAACGCCGCATCCTCGAGACTGCGATCCACGATATCGAGCGCGATATGCGCCTTGAGTTTACCGCAGTGCAGATTGCCCGGGAAAAGGCCGAGCGCGAGGAGGAGGCCCGACTTCGCGCCGAGTATGATGCGCTGGATCGGGCGCGGTCTTCGCGCGCAACCAGCGAACGGCGCGAGCCACCGGCACCGGACATGCCCGCGCAGGTTTTTCAAACACCCCCTTCGCAGCAGAGCGCCCAGCGTGTGGAGCCATCGCTCCATGCCGATGAAGTACCTCAGCGCAATGCCGAATTGCCCGAAGTGCGCGCCGAACGCCCGCCCGCTCAAGCTTTTCACGCCACCCCGAATGATATCGCAGCCGAGCCGGTTGCTTATTATGATGACGAGGAGGAGGACGCGGGTCTCTATGGCCGGTCGCATCCTGATGTAACGGCTGCCGAGGAAGAGGCCGCTGCCGAGCGTATCGATCGGGCTCCGGAGCGTGCGATCAAGCCCCGTCGCGTTCGTCGCTGGAAGGCAAAGGCCTTCGCGTTCGTCACGCTGCTGGCATTTGTAGGTGCCGGATGGTGGTGGGTTGAAAGCACCGGACTGCTGATCCCCCAGGCGCAGCGCGATGGCAGCGTCCCCAATCCGCCGCCAACGGTGACCGATGAAGATTTTGATGGCGCCAAGCAGTTGAAGTCGTTGTCCCGTCAGGGTGGCTATGGCGATGAGTGGACACTGCTCTATGAACCGGGCCGCACCAAGGATGCTGCGACCGGTCCTGCCGCCACGGTTTCAGTCAAGAACAGCGGCAATGGTCCTTATCTCGACTTTGCATCCACCGCGACCGGGCCCGACGGGGCGGTCACGGTCGATATTCCGCGCGACATTCTCGCCAAGATGCAGGGCAAGACGTCCAGTATCGCAGTCACTTTGCAGGGCGGCGACAAGCCGGTTCAGGTGGCCATCGAATGTGATTTCGGCAGCCTCGGGACATGCGGCCGTCATCGCTTCCTGTTGTCGCAGAACCGCTCCGACCTGCTCTTCGAGGTCGATGTCAAGGCCGACGGAAACCCCGATGGCGATGGCAAGCTGGTCATCAACCCTGACGCAGGTGGCGAGGCCAACGAGGCCCGGCTTTATTCCATCCACATCCAGCCGGGCGGTTGATAGCCGCCGGCCGTGGGAGGGCCTCAGTCCTTGAGGATTTCAGGCCCGTCGAGAATATCCTTGTCGATCTCGCCGATCGCGGCCTTTTCCTTGCCGTCATAGTCAAGGGAATGCAACATGTGGCGGATCAGGTTCAGCCGCGCGCGACGCTTGTCGTTCGCCCGGATCACGGTCCATGGCGCGTGCTTTGAATTGGTTTCCTTGAGCATCCGGTCGCGCGCCTTGGAATAGTCCGACCATTTGTCGAGCGCCGCGATATCCATGTCCGAGAGCTTCCAGACCTTGAGTGGGTCGTGACGGCGGTCGTGGAAGCGCTTCAGCTGCATTTCGCGACCGATGTTCAGCCAGAACTTGAACAGATAAATGCCGTCTTCGACAATCTGCTTTTCCACATGCGGCGCGTTCTTAAGAAATGACTCATACTGGTCGGGCGTGCAGAAGCCCATGACCGGCTCCACACCGGCGCGGTTATACCAGGAGCGGTCAAACGCGACGAATTCGCCGGCGGCCGGAAAATGGCTGATATAGCGCTGGAAATACCATTGGCCGCGTTCGGTCTCGGTCGGCTTGTTCAGCGCGACAGTCCTTGCGGAGCGTGGGTTCATATAGGCAAGGGCTGCGGCAATCGCCCCGCCCTTGCCTGCGGCGTCACGGCCTTCGAAGAGAGCAATCACCCGCTTGCCGGTCGCCTGCAGCCAGAACTGCACCTTCACCAGTTCCTTCTGAAGAGAGTACAGCTCGAGCTGGTAGTCTTCTTCCTTCATCTTCTTCTTATAGGGGAAGCCGCCGGATTCCAGAGCTGCCTCCTCGATCCACTCGGGCAAGTGCGGATCGTCCACGTCGAAACGGCGCTTCTCTCCATCGAACTTCAGCTCGACAACTCGGCTCCCGGGCTTGTTCATGCAACCTCCATGCAATGCGCTCTCCTTCCATATAGGCACGAATTGCGCCGGTTCGCATGCTGACCGAGAAAAACATGTCACAAAAAACAGCTAACCAATGGTATTGGTCGGATGATTCTGTGGGCCGTTTGTCCAAACACGGTCCTGGGAGGAGGTGGGAAGTGGCTTTGATGGAAAGCGGCAGCAAGATGCGCCTGATCAGTCCACCGGTTCTGGTTGCTGTCTTCATGCTGGCGGTGGTGGTGACGCTTGCGGCTGGCATGCCGGGTGTTGCCATGGTTCTTGCCATTGCCGCGGCAGTCGCGGTCAGCATAACCTATCGGTCGCCTGCCGCCGATGAAGTCTATGTGGCGCCCGCAAAGCCGTTGGAAGTGCGCCCGATCAACCATCTTGCCGATGTCAGTGCCGGTTTTTCGGCCATCGACATGCCGCTTTATCTTATCGACACCCGTGAAGATCTCGTCTTCCAGAACCAGGCCGCCGTCGGCGCGTTCGGCGAGATTGAATTGAATTCCCACATCTCGGCGCGGCTGAGATCACCCGCCATTCTGGACTGCATCCGCGAGACGATCGCGCGTGGGAACGTGAATACGGTTGAATATTCCGAGCGGCACCCTTCCACGCGGGTTTACACGGTCCGGGTCGCGCCTCTCGTGCTGGATTCCGACGAACGCTATTTCGTTCTCTCGTTCCATGACATTTCCGAGACCCGCCGTCTGGAGCAGATGCGCTCCGATTTCGTGGCCAATGCCAGCCATGAACTGCGCACGCCGCTTGCATCGCTGCAGGGCTTTATTGAGACCCTGCAGGGCCCCGCGAAGGGAGACGCCAAGGCGGGAGAACGCTTTCTCGCCATCATGCTGGAACAGGTTCAGCGCATGAACCGTCTTGTGGACGATCTCCTGTCCCTGTCCCGACTTGAACTCAAGGCGCACATAGCCCCCTCGGACAAGGTTGAACTCGGGCCCCTTCTGGGTCATGTGCGCGATGCGCTGCAGCCGCTCGCCCTGTCGCTGGATGTCGAGATCGCCCTGAAGTTGCCCGAAGCCAAGGTCTATGTGACCGGTGATCGCGACGAGCTTATCCAGGTTTTTGAAAACCTCGTTCAGAATGCCTGCAAATATGGCCAGGACGGGCGGAAGGTCCAGGTGACCCTTCATCCTGCCAGTGACGATCACGGCCCGGATGTCAGCGTGCAGGATTACGGCCCGGGCATTCACGACGAGCACTTGCCGCGACTGACCGAACGCTTCTACCGCGTGAATGTGGAAGCAAGCCGCTCCAAGAAGGGAACTGGCCTTGGTCTTGCCATCGTCAAGCACATCCTGACGCGCCACCGGGCGCGGCTTCTTGTCAGTTCCGAAGTCGGTAAGGGTTCGATCTTCACCGTCCGGTTTTAGACTTTCGCTACCCAGGTTTAGGACTGTCGAAAAATACTTAGTGATTTCAGTGGCATGAAGTGTCACAAATCTTTCGCTTAACTGTCATAAAAGCATACTGCGGTCCGCGCTAGTAAGACGCGACCTGAGAAACGGCGCATTCGAGAGGCTGAGATGAACCATTCGCACATCATGACCGTCTATGACGAGGAGTTGAAGTTCCTGAGCCGCCGTATCTCCGAAATGGGCGGGATGGCAGAGCAGATGGCAAGCGATGCCGTTCGTGCGCTGGTGACTGCCGATGCAGCACTTGCCCAACGCGTGATTTCGGATGACGCTGTGCTTGACGCGATCGAACGCGAAGTGACTGACAAGGCCATCCTGACGATCGCCCGCCGCCAGCCGGTTGCGGCGGATCTGCGCGAAATCATGGGTGCGATCCGTATCGCGTCCGACCTCGAGCGCGTCGGCGATCTTGGCAAGAACACCGCAAAGCGCGTGATCGCGGTTCAGCAGAGCGGCGTTCCACGTCCGCTCGCCCGTGGCATCGAGCATCTTTCGGAGCTGGCGCTCGCGCAGCTCAAGGATGTTCTGGATGTGTATGCCACGCGGCTGGCCGAAAAGGCCCAGGCGATCCGTGACCGCGACGAGGAAATCGACGCGATGTACACATCGCTCTTCCGCGAAATGCTGACTTACATGATGGAAGATCCGCGCAACATCACGCCCTGCACGCATCTTCTGTTCTGCGCCAAGAACATCGAGCGCATCGGCGACCACGCGACCAACATCGCTGAGACCATCTACTACATGACGACCGGCAGCCAGCCTGCGGGCGAACGCCCAAAGGACGACAACACCGCGACGATGACCGCGGAAGGTTGATTGGTTCGCAAGCCCACACTGGAAAACTGACACATGCAGCCCAAGATTACTGTTGTGGAAGACGAAGAGGCCTTGAGCGTATTGTTGCGCTACAACCTCGAAGCCGAAGGCTATGACGTGGAGACGATCCCGCGTGGCGACGAGGCGGATATCCGTCTTCAAGAGCAGGTGCCGGACCTTCTGATCCTTGACTGGATGCTGCCTGGAGTGCCCGGGATCGAGCTTTGCCGCCGCCTGCGCGCACGCGCGGGCACCGAGCGGCTGCCGATCATCATGCTGACGGCGCGCGGCGAAGAAAGCGAACGCATTCGCGGTCTTTCGACGGGTGCAGACGACTATGTGGTCAAGCCGTTTTCGACGCCTGAACTGATGGCGCGCGTGAAGGCGATGCTGCGCCGTGTTCGCCCTGAAGTCGTTTCCTCACAGCTGAAGTGTGGTGACATTGAGCTTGATCGCGACAGTCATCGCGTCCACCGCCGTTCGCGCGAAGTCCGCCTCGGGCCGACCGAGTTCCGCCTGCTCGAATTCTTCATGTCAGCGCCAGGTCGCGTGTTTTCGCGCTCCCAGTTGCTCGATGGCGTATGGGGCCACGACATCTATGTCGACGAACGTACGGTTGACGTGCATATCGGGCGCCTTCGCAAGGCACTGAATTTTTCCAACATGCCAGATGTGATCCGCACCGTTCGAGGCGCCGGTTACTCCATGGAGGGATGAGGCCAGCAGGCCTCTTCTTGATTTTGGGGAACCTAAGTGACCCTGACGCGTTTCTCTTCCGCAAACGGCAACAATTGCCATTACCAAGGAGAAACGCTCATGAGCAGCATCACCGATAAGGTCGCCGGCAAGGTCAATGAAGTCGCAGGCAAGGCCAAGCAGGCTGTTGGCAAGGCGACCGGCGATGACAAGTTGCGCGCAGAAGGCGCTGCCCAGGAAGTCAAGGGCAAGGTTCAGACCGCCAAGGGCAATGCCAAGGATGCGGTGAAAAGCTTCACCGACCGCCTCTGATATTTTAAAGCCATGCTTCAACAAACGAACGGGCCCCAGTCGGGGCCCGTATCAATATCCACCAGAAACAAATGCCTCGATACACAGCGCGGTGCGTACAATTGAACACACGAACGACGCTGTAACACGTTCAGTCCAAGCATGTTCGTTCCGCTCAATTGAAACCAATTGAGCACAACATGGGCTAGCGTGCTGCGCGACGACGCTCGGAAGACGGTTGATAAGCAAGCCGCGAGTGGTACGTGCAATAGGGCGAGCTATCCGGGCTGTCATTGCCGCAGAAGTGGAAATCATCCTTCATCGGATCGCCGACCGGCCACTTGCAGGTGCGTTCCGTCAGTTCCGTCAGCGCAAGACGGCGCGAAATCGGCACGACGACGTTCGAAGCCGGCACGATCTCCATTTCCTGATAGAGATCGGCATCGACCTCCTCACGGATCAGCGTTGCGCCTGCAGCGCGGGTGATCGTGCGGGTCGCCGTGCGTGCCGTGAAATTCTGCTGGCGTGGTGCTGCGGGAGCCGCACGCTTTGCAGGGCGCGCAGGTGCCGCACCGCCAGCCTTCGCACGTCCTGGCAGGCAAAGCCTGTGCACCTTGCCGATAACAGCATTTCGACTGACGCCGCCGAGTTGTGCCGCGATCTGGCTCGCGCTCAGGCCCTCGGACCACAGCTTTTTCAGACGCTCGACACGCTCATCCGTCCAGCCCATTGTCATATTAGATTCCGCTCCTTGTCATTGACAGAATCCGTCACCCCGGCCACGGAGACTTCCGTTGCCCGCTACGCGTGTACATTGTGGTGACTAGTTCCGCCGCATGCAGTCTAGTAATTATTTATTAACCTAAAGGTCGGGTGACTCTGTGGCAAGAGTCGGTCGAATCGGCGCGAATCGTTTTCTGTGTTTTTCCCCAACTTGATGGGAAATCGGCAACACTATGACCCATTTCGGGGCGGTTATATCGCCTGCGATGAAATCGTTTGAATCCCGGATTCTCAGGATGTTGAGCGACCATGAAAAATAGTGCTTGACTGGTTCCATAGTTCGCTATCGGGCGCGGCGATGACGACCTGCGATCGCATTGCGGTTACTCCATGCGCGGCATGCACGCATCATCAGGCTGCGGATGCACCAGCAGACTCATCTTGCGGGAGGCTGGACGCTCATAGGTAGAGGAAAACCCTGTAAATGCCGTGATTTATTGACAATGACGGCTGAAAATGGTGATAGTGCCGCAGCCGCTAGCTTCTAGCGGCTTTTTTGATTTCCCGTCCTGGTGACCGAAGGAGATTTGCGTCATGGCCAATGCCACGCCGCTTTATGACTCTTATTCCCGCGCGCCTCTGCGTTTCGAGCGCGGTGAAGGCGTATGGCTGATAACCGAGCAGGGCGAACGCTATCTCGATTTTGCTGCCGGCGTCGCGGTCAATTCGCTGGGGCATTCGCATCCGCATCTGGTCGAGAGGCTGAAGTCGCAGGCCGAAAAGCTGTGGCACGTCTCCAATCTTTACGAAGCGCCCGGCCAGGAGCAGCTTGCAAGCCGCCTGATCGCTAACACGTTTGCCGACAAGGTGTTCTTCACGAACTCTGGTGCCGAGGCGATGGAATGCGCGATCAAGACCGCGCGCCGCTATCAGTTCCACAAGGGTCATCCCGAAAAGTTCCACATCATTACGTTTGAAGGCGCCTTTCATGGGCGCACGACTGCGACGATTGCGGCGGGTGGAAACGAGAAATACATCGAGGGCTTTGGCCCCAAGGTTCCCGGCTTCGACAAGGTCGACTTTGGCGACCTCAAGGCCGTCGAGGCCGCGATCACCGATGCAACGGGTGCAATCCTCATCGAGCCCGTGCAGGGCGAGGGTGGTGTGCGGCCCGCAGATGTCGAATTCCTGCGTGGGCTTCGCCGTCTCTGTGACGAACACGGGCTGCTGCTGATCCTGGATGAAGTGCAGTCGGGCGTCGGCAGGACCGGTCGCCTGTTTGCGCACGAATGGGCCGGGATCGAGCCGGACATCATGGGTATCGCCAAGGGCATTGGCGGCGGTTTTCCGTTTGGCGCTTGCCTTGCAACTGCAGAAGCGGCCTCGGGAATGACGGCAGGAACGCACGGCTCTACCTATGGCGGCAACCCGCTTGCCATGGCTGTCGGTAATGCAGTGCTCGACGTCGTTCTGGCTGACGGCTTCCTGCAGCACGTCAATGATATGAGCCTCATGTTCCGTCAGGGACTTGAATCGCTCAAGGATCGCTATCCGGACTTGATCGAGGACGTCCGAGGCCAGGGCCTGTTGCTGGGCATCAAGGCCAAGCCACCGGTTGCGGGGTTGATTGCATCGGCGCGCCACGAGCATCTGCTCGGCGTGGGCGCGGGCGACAACGTCATGCGTCTCGTGCCGCCCTTGACCGTGACGGCGGATGAAATTCGCGAGGGTCTCAATCGTCTTGAAAAGGCGCTTGATGGTCTGCGGGCTGCAGCCTGAAACAGGCAGGGCGCATGAATGCGCCCGCAATATGAATAGTATCCTGCGGCACGACAGCGTTGATCAGGGGATCGACCGGCGCGGCACGACAAAACCGATATTGGACTTCGACATGGCATCACCAAAGCATTTTCTGGACTTGTCCGCCGTTTCGGCAGCCGACCTGCGCCACATCATGGACGATGCGCTGGCGCGCAAGAAGGCGACCAAGGCCGGGACCGCGGACCAGCCGCTCAAGGGCAAGACCCTGGCCATGATCTTTGAAAAGCCTTCGACCCGGACCCGTGTCTCCTTCGATGTCGGCATGCGCCAGCTCGGTGGCGAGACGCTTTTCCTGTCCGGCACTGAAATGCAGCTTGGCCGCGCCGAAACCATTGGCGATACCGCAAAGGTCCTCTCGCGCTTCGTCGACGTCATCATGATCCGCACGACACAGCATTCGCGCCTCCTCGAGCTGGCCGAACACGCGACCGTGCCCGTGATCAATGCGCTGACAGATGATACGCATCCCTGCCAGATCATGGCCGACATCATGACTTTCGAAGAGCATCGGGGACCGATCAAGGGCAAGACGCTCGCCTGGACGGGCGACGGCAACAATGTCCTGCATTCGCTGGTCGAAGGCTCCGCGCGCTTCGGCTACCGCATGAACATGGCCGTGCCGATGGGCTCCGAGCCTGATGACCGTTTCCTCAACTGGGCGCGCAACAACGGCGGCGAGGTCATGTTGACCCATGACGCCGAGCGTGCCGTTGACGGCGTCGACTGCGTGATTACCGATACCTGGGTTTCCATGAACCAGGAGCATCGCGCACGCGGCCATAACATTTTCATGCCCTATCAGGTCAACAACCAGCTGATGAGCCACGCGCGGCCGGACGCGCTCTTCATGCACTGCCTGCCGGCGCACCGCGGTGAAGAGGTCACGGACGAGGTGATCGACGGGCCGCAGTCGGTGGTCTTCGATGAGGCCGAGAACCGCCTCCATGCGCAGAAGTCGATTCTCGCATGGTGCCTTGGCGCAATCTGATCGCGTACCTATATGCAGGCGGTTCATGAAACGGCGCTCGCCGATTGTTCATTGAATCCTGCAAAAGAAGCCTGATAAGACGGCCGCCTGATGAAGGCGATGGCCGGGAGAAAATCGATGTCCGATGTAAGCGCCAGCCTCGGCGAATTTGACTTCGCCGGTGACGACAGTGTTGTACCGTTCCAGGTTGAAGGATTGGATGTGCGCGGCCGTGCCGTGCAGATCGGCCCCATGCTGGACACCATTCTCGAGCGCCACAAATATCCCCTGCCGGTCGCTCGCCTGCTGTCGGAGGCCATCGTTCTGACGGTGCTTCTGGGCACGTCGCTGAAGTTCGATGGCAAGCTGATCGTCCAGACGCAGGGCGACGGTCCGGTTGATTTGCTGGTCGCCGACTTTTCGACGCCGGAAAACGTGCGCGCCTATGCCCGCTTTGATGAAGAGCGGCTGGCCGAGTATGTTGCCGCTGGAAAGTCCGAGCCGCAGGATCTGCTGGGCAAGGGCATTCTTGCCTTCACCATCGATCAGGGCGCCTACATGCAGCGTTACCAGGGCATCGTGCCGCTGGACGGTTCGTCTTTGCAGCAGATCGCAATGGTCTACTTCCGTCAGTCTGAACAGATCCCGACAGCGGTGCGTCTCAGCGCTGCCGAGCTCATTGATCGCGACGCCGAAGGCAAGCCGCGTCATCGCTGGCGTGCAGGCGGCCTCATTGCGCAGTTCCTGCCGGAAGCGCCGGAGCGCATGCGCCAGGCCGATCTGCCAGGCGGTGATGGCGATGACGAGGGCCACCAGCTGGAAGAGGATGATCATTGGACCGAAGCGCGCTCGCTTGTCGAGACCATCGATCTGGATGAACTGACGGATCCAACCGTCGGTGCCGAGCGCTTGCTCTATCGCCTGTTTCACGAGCGCGGTGTGCGTGTCTACGAAGCGCACAAGGTCTTCGACCGGTGCTCCTGCTCGCGCGACAAGATCATTGGCGTACTTCACGGTCTTTCGGACGACGAAATCGCCGAAAGCATCGAGGATGGCATTATTGCGGTGGATTGCGAGTTCTGTTCAACGAACTACCGCTTCACGGCCGAAGAGGTAAATGTCCTGCGCTCGCAGCCGCAGGACTAATTCATCTTACACTCAACTGGACTCAGTTGAGCGTGCGGGCAAGCCCGGGGGAATCCAACGAAAAAGCGGGGATGGCGACGTCGAATGTCTCCCCGCTGTCGGTTTCCATCTGATAGCGGCCAAACATCATGCCGGAGGGGGTGTCCAGCGGGCAGCCCGAGGAATATTCGTAGGTATCGCCGGGTGCAAGACGCGGCTGCTCGCCGATCACGCCCGGACCTGTGACCTCGTCGACCTGTCCATTCTGATCCGTGATATGCCAATAACGATGCATCAGCCGAACCGGCGTATCAGACCAGTTGGCAATCACAATGCGGTAACCCCACACGTAGCGGCTGTCTTCCGGATCGGATTGTTCCGGAAGATAAAACGGTTCCACTGTAACTTCGATATCCCGGGTGACCGCTCTGTACATGCCACACCTTTTTTCGTGCATATACCGGATATCGTACACGAAATTGCCCGCGTCAAGTTGTCAGCGCTGTCAACCCGGCCAGTCTCTTGAATTTGTTCCACAGTCAAGGATGCACCCGGTCCGGGCATTATATCAATGATCGTTGGTATTAGCGGTGGACAGAAGTCCGAAGAGCGGCTGGCCGGGAAAAATTCCCCAAAAATGCCGCCTTTTTTGTTGACTAAAAATATCATGATATTATGCGTGGTCTCGATGAAGACTGGCGCTCGATATACGCCAGAGGCCAGACAATCGGAGTCGTTCGATGAAATTCGCCAAGTCAGCGCGTGTCGCCGTCCTTGCGGCTTGCGCATTTGCCCCCGTTCCCATGGTTTCGGTTCACGCCGAGGATCTTGTGACCTATGAGCTGAGCTTCAAGGACAAGGCGTTTGCCCCGGCAGAGCTCAAGGTCAAGGCGGGTCAGCCATTCCGGATCAAGCTCAAGAACAATGGCCCCATGCCGGTCGAAATTGAATCGCATCAGCTTGGCTTCGAAAAGGTAGCTGCAGGCTTTACGTCCATCGTCGTAAACGTGCGCGCCCAGAACGCCGGAACCTATGACTATTTCGATGACTTTCACCCGAAGGATAGCGTCGGCAAGGTCATTGTTGAATAAGCGCAAGGGAGAATGTCATGCTCGGTGCGCTTGTCATCGTATTTCGCGAAGTCTTTGAAGCCGGATTGGTGATTGGCATTGTTCTGGCAGCGACGCGGCTTGTTGCCGGAAGTCGCTGGTGGATCGCCGGCGGCGTTCTCGCCGGTGTTGCGGGCAGCATCATTCTGGCGGCCTTTGCTGGCGCAGTGTCCGAATGGGCCGATGGCTTCGGTCAGGAACTCTTCAATGCGGCCGTTTTGGCCATCGCCGTCTGCATGCTTGTCTGGCACAATCTCTGGATGGCGCGCCACGGCCGAGAATTGGCCGCAGACCTGATCGCGACGGGCGAGGCGGTTCGCCAGGGTTCCCGGCCTCAGGCCGCTCTAGCGGTTGTCGTAGGTGTTGCGGTGCTGCGCGAAGGGGCTGAAATCGCCCTCTTCATGTACGGGATCGTACTTGCGGGCGGGGATAGCTGGACGTCGCTTGCGCTTGGATCCGTTCTCGGGCTTGCCCTGGGTGGCGTTGTATCAGGCCTGACCTATTTCGGTCTGGTCAAGATACCCGCGCGCTATCTGTTTGCAGTAACCAGCCTCCTGATCACCTTCCTCGCTGCCAGCATGGCCTCGCAATGTGCGGCGCTGCTGCAGGCTTCTGGCAAGGTTACGGCGCTCTCGTCGACGGCATGGGATACGTCATGGTTGCTCGATGAAGGCAGCATTGCCGGCCGTCTGCTGCACACCATGATCGGCTATTCACAGCAGCCGACGGTTTTGCAGGTCGTCGTCTACGCGCTGACCCTGATTATCATTTTCGCCCTGACCCGCGCCTTTTCGCCGCGGCACGGCCAGCCGCAAAGGGCCGCGCACGCCAGCCGGTGACTATTCATGCATGTCGCGCTCAATCGAATTCAATTGAGCGCACCGCGCTGAAGGGTAGGCAATCTTGATCGCAAATCAAAAAAGGCGCGGCTTCTACAAGCCGCGCCTTTTTCTGTTGGTCATGTGACTGCGCGATTTCAGGCCTTGACCTTCGACAATGCCTGTTCGAGATCGGCCAGCAGGTCGTCGCCGTCCTCTATACCCAGGGAAAGGCGAACCGTGCCGGCAGAAATGCCAAGCTCGGCGCGGTCTTCTTCCTTCAGGTTCTTGTGCGTTGTCGTTGCCGGATGGGTGATCAGGCTCTTGGCATCGCCAAGATTGTTGGAAATGCGGATCACCTGCAGCGCGTCCTGAAGCGCGAAGGCCGCGTCCTTGCCGCCCTTGAGCTCGAAGGCCACGAGCGTGGAGCCACCCGACATCTGGCGCGCAATGATATCAGCCTGCGGATGGTCTGCCCGACCGGGGTAGATCACCCGTGCGACAGCCTTGTGATCTGCCAGCAGATCAGCAACGCGAGCGGCATTCTCGGTCTGCTGCTTGACGCGCAACGGCAGGGTCTCCAGGCCCTTGAGCAGGGTCCAGGCATTGAACGGCGACATGGCCGGACCCGTATGACGGAAGTAATCATGCAGGTTTTCGTCAATCCACTCCTTGGACGAGAGGATGACGCCACCAAGGCAGCGGCCCTGGCCGTCGATATGCTTGGTCGCTGAATAGACCACGACGTGTGCACCGAGTTCCAGCGGTTGCTGGAAGAGCGGCGTCGCAAATACGTTGTCGACAACGAGCTTGGCGCCGATCTGGTTTGCAAGCTTTGCAACGCCCTCGATGTCGATGACTTCGAGTGTCGGGTTAGTCGGGCTTTCCAGGAACATGACCTTCGTGTTCGGCTGGATGGCCTTTTCCCAGTTTGCAAGGTCGCGTCCGTCGATCAGCGTGCAGCCGATGCCGTAGCGGGGCGCAAGTGTCTCCACGATATAGCGGCACGAGCCGAACAGCGCACGGGCGGCAACGATATGGTCACCTGCCTTCAGCTGGCAAAGGATCGCCGCAGAGATGGCCGCCATGCCCGATGCCGTGGCGCGCGCGTCTTCCGCGCCTTCCAGAAGGCACATGCGCTTTTCGAACATGTCGTTGGTCGGAGATCCGTAACGGGCGTAGATGAAGCCATCGTCCTCGCCCTTGAAACGCGCCTCGGCCGAGGCGGAGGTTTCATAAAGGAAGCCCTGGGTGAGGAAGATTGCTTCCGACATTTCGCCAAACTGTGACCGCAGGGATCCGCCGTGGACGAGTTTGGTTGCCGGTTTCCAGTTCTTGCTCATGGTATCCGTCGCTTTCGCTCAATAAAAAAACCGGTCGCAATTGCGGACCGGTTTCACACCCGGTCCTTTTAGCCACTTGTTTAACGTGGCTGCAAGCCGACCGGCCAAATCACCACGGGATAAAAACGCCATACGCCTCAATGGCGCTTGCGTCAATCTCCCGATTTTGGTTTTGTCCCGCAAAGGATTGACGACATGACGCGCAAAACCGGAATTCTGGCAGACAGAGACATCAAGGCTCTTTTCGAGGCGGGCAAGCTGAGAAGCGAAGGGCCACTCGATGTGGACCAGATCCAGCCCGCCAGCCTTGATTTGAGGCTGGGGCCAAAGGCATTCCGCGTGCGCGCCAGCTTCCTGCCGGGTCCGCAGCATCTGGTTGCCGACAAGCTCAACCGTCTGGCCCTGCATGTGATTGATCTGCGCGAAGGCGCGGTTCTCGAGACAGGGTGCGTCTATATTGTACCGCTGATGGAGTCAGTGGATCTCGAACAGCACATTTCCGCGTCCGCAAATCCCAAGAGCTCCACCGGGCGCCTGGATATATTTACCCGGGTCATTACCGATCGCGCGCAGGAATTCGACAAGATCCCGGCAGGCTATAACGGTCCGCTCTATCTGGAAATCTCGCCCCGCACCTTCCCGGTCGTCGTCCGTCAGGGTTCTCGCCTGTCGCAGATCCGCTTCCGTATCGGCAATGCGCTTCTGAGCGAGGCCGAGGTCAATGCGCTGCATGCTGCTGAAGGGCTCGTGGCGACCGAAACCCCGAACGTGTCCGGTGCCGGCATTGCCTTGTCGATTGATCTCGAAGGGACCGGCCCCGATGGTCTCATCGGCTATCGTGGCAAGCATCATACGGCAGTTGTCGACGTTGATCGCAAGGGCGCCCACGAGCTTCTGGACTTCTGGGAGCCGATCTATGGTCGCGGACGCCATGAACTCATTCTTGATCCGGATGAGTTCTATATTCTTGTTTCGCGCGAGGCTGTGCATGTCCCACCGCTGTTTGCGGCGGAGATGACGCCCTTCGATCCGCTGGTCGGCGAGTTCCGTGTCCACTACGCCGGTTTCTTCGACCCGGGTTTCGGTCATGCCGGTGCAGGTGGCAAGGGCGCGCGTGCGGTTCTGGAAGTGCGCAGCCACGAAGTGCCGTTCATTCTGGAACATGGTCAGATTGTCGGACGTCTGGTCTACGAACACATGCTGGCGCGTCCGGAGGCGCTCTATGGTTCCGGTCTCGGATCCAATTATCAGGCGCAGGGCCTGAAACTGTCGAAGCACTTCAAAGGCTGATCGAACCGCCGGACAACGGGCCCGGCGTTAACCACCACGTGTGATACCTACGAACATTTTTGAGACGATTGTTCTCGTTGCGTTGACAATTGCCAACCCCGGATTAGGAATTCGGAAACTTTGTCAGCGTGAGGGTTACATGAAAGAGCTTCTTTTTACATTCCAGGGCCGCATTAATCGCAAGAAGTTTTGGTTTGCGTTCCTGATCCACTTGCTGGCTGCTGCTGCGGTCGGTGTGATCATGACGCTTCTGTGGCAGGTCGATCCCGGTACGGTCGGCGAGGACGGTACGTTCCATGTCGAAGGCACGGCGTCCATTCCCTATTTTATCGTTGGTATTGCCTATCTGGTATTTGCGATTTGGTCGGGTCTTGCCGTTTCCATCAAGCGCGTGCATGACCGCGACAAGTCAGGCTGGTTTATCCTTATACAGCTGATCCCGTTCATCGGCGCGATCTGGTTCTTCATCGAGGCCTATGTTCTGAAGGGCACGACCGGGCCAAACCGCTTCGGCGAGGATCCGCTGGCGGCTGCATAAGCACCGCACTTCGGGCTGGAACACCATGAGATGAAAAGAGCGCCGGAAAAGTCCGGCGCTCTTCTTGTTTCAGTTGCAGTCTGAAGCAACGACCTTGCAGTCGTCCTTGCCGCAACCCTGCATGGATTGCTTCTCGGCATCGTCCTTGGAGGGAGCCTTGCCCCATCCGATCGAGCTTCCGTTCGAGGCCAGCGCGCCACACTGTTCGTAAGTGGTTGCGAGCGTGCAGTTCTTGCCACCTTCCTCGGTGCAGAACTTCATGGCGTTGTCCGAGGCTTCCTTTTCGGAATCGCCGCCGCCGACGCCGTAATACGGGGTCTTGGTGGTGGCATCCGATGTGTCGACTGCAAATGCACCCCACTTCGTATCACCTGCAAGCAGGCTGCCTGCGGAAACTGTGAGTGCGAAGGCTGCTGCAAAGCCAATTCTGGCAAAATGTTTCATGATGTACTCGATTCCTGTCCAACGGTCCGCCACGAGCATGCGTGGCTGGCTGGACACTATCAGGAGGGACATAACAAATCCTGAATGTGTTTCGTGTGCAAGCGATTGAGTTCACTTGCAATTCCTTGGCCGATCGCTATCAGATTATATGCTTGGCGCGGGTCTCGGTGGCATGGATGGCCAATGCTTTCCACTTCGCACTTTCGCCATTTTCCAGGCACGGCGCTTCGAGGAAATCATGAAACTCTGGACGGTAGCACCGGCACTTTTGATATTGGCTGCAGCACCGGGCGAACCGCTGCCGACGAAAGCTGAGGTTCCCGAGCGCGTGGGTCAGGCACTCGCGCGCCGGCTTGGCGATGAGCTTGTCTCGGTGCACCTCGACAAGGTCCTGCCGAGCCAGGATCTGCCGGGCTTTGTCGCCTGCGGCCGGGCTACCGAGAAAAGGGGAGATCAGGCGGAGACGACCGAGCGCTTTTTCGTTGTCGTGCCAGGTAGTTTTGCGGTGCTCGATCGCGACGGGACCAGCCTCGTGGATCTTTACTGGACGCGTTACGGCTGCTGAGCGGGAGCGGCGGAGAGCGTTGCAATCTTGTCGGCGTTCTTCACATCGTTGGTGAAGGCAACCCAGACGTCGGGATCTTCAGAGGACTGGCGCTTTAGGAACGTATAGCCCGTTTCGCGCCAGAGAACGACGCGATCGGTGAGATTGTCAAGGATGAGATCACCGCGATCCGTGCGCGCCATCAGCACAAGGTGACCCTCGTTCTGGTGGTCGAGAACAACCGTCAGAAAGAGAGCAGATGAAGACCAGCCGGCTTCGACCAGCAGGCGCTTCTTCAGGATCGCATAGTCGTTGCAATTGCCCATGCCGTCGTCGGGATAGGTCCACCAGTTGGCAATGCCCTTGGCGTAAATGTGGTAATGCTCGTCATCCGTCACGCCGGCGATATTCTGGTTGACCAGCCGGTTGACGTTGAGCAGCGCTTTCCACTTGTCTTCGTCAAGACTGACGGTGTCGCCGCCGCTTGATGCGTTGGCGGCATGACATTCGGCCTGATGCTCCTGGCAGAACAGATGCCAGCCGATCGGGATGGATGTTGCGCCGGCGGTGCTGGCAAATGCGCTCTGTGCGGTTTCTTTCGACCCCTGCCTTGCCTCGGCAAAGCCGACGCCAAATGCGCCAAATATCAAGACAAACGCCACAAACCTGCAACTCCGGAACATTTCATGCCCTCTTCTTTGAGGGCACTATCGGGCGGCAGGTTGCAATTTTCTCAGTCCAAAATATCTCGCATTTTATCGAAACCCGTCGATTGTCCGATCCATGGTTACCGCAAAGTTGACTGTTCCAGCGACACAGATTTGGTCCCGCTTCTCAGCCAAACGGCATGGGGCTGATGGCAGGACAGATCGACCGGTTTGGCGCATCCCATGGAATTATCGCTATGTTTTTATGTAAGTTTTGGCTTCCGCGGGTTGAGATGATTCCAGATGACACATTTCACGCGTTCGGCTAGAACCGCTTTGGAGACATTGCCGCAGGGTGTGCACGGCAAGGGGGAGCAAACGATCTGCGCCGTATTAGATGTCGGCGCGCATAAGCCCGCAGGCAATGCGGGATCATGAAAGGTGAGGGGATGATCAAGAAGTTTTTGGCGGCCGGTATCGTGTCGCTTGTGTCCATGCACCCTGCGATGGCGTCTGACGTTTCGCAGGAAAAAGTGATTTCGGGTTGGTACAATCTGATCCTGCGCCTCGTGCGCCATACGGCAACGTATTCGCCGCCGCTTGCATCCAGAAACTTCGCCTATCTCGGTGTTGCGACCTATGAGGCCGTTGCCTCCGGTGATCCCAACCTGGAAAGCCTTGCAGGTCAGATCCATGACCTGACACCCTTTCCCAAGCGCGAAGTCGGCAAGGCCTACGACGAGTCGGTGGTGCTGAACGCGGCTCTGGCCTCCAGCATGTCCTACTACTTCGGCAACACGGGTCCCTCCGGCCAGAACGCCATGAAGTCGATGACGTCAAAGATGGAGACCGGCGTAACCGTAGGCGTCGCCAAGGATGTTGCCGACCGGTCGGAGGCCTATGGCGAGGCAATCGCTGCCCACGTGATCGATTGGTCGAAAAGTGACGGGGGTGCCGATATCAAGAATTTGGGCTTTCCCGAGCATTATGAGTTGAAAAAGGGTCCCGCACACTGGGTTCCAACCAATCAGCAAGGGATGCAGCAGGTTCCGCTTCTGCCGGACTGGGAAAAGAACCGCACTTTTGCGCTTCCGACATCTGCCACTTGCGAACTGCAGCCGCCGCCGGACTACAGCGAGGCCCCGGATTCCGAATTCTACAAGCAGGCCAAGGAAGTCCACGATACGCGAAACGCGTTGACACCGGAGCAGACGGCAATCGCCCGCTTCTGGTCGGATGATCCGATGCTCTCGCCGACCCCGCCCGGCCACTGGGTCTCCATTCTGATCCAGATTGCCGATCATGATCACCTGCCTGCCAAGAAGACTGCAGACGCACTGGCGCGGATGGGGATCGCAGGCGCTGACGCCTTCATCGGCTGCTGGCAGACGAAGTTCAAATATGACCTCGTGCGGCCAATCACCTACATCAAGAAATTTATCGATCCCAAGTGGGAAACGCTTCTGATCACGCCGCCGTTCCCGGAATATCCCTCGGGCCATTCGGTGCTGTCGGGAGCGTCGGCAAGCGTGCTGACCGCCGTTCTGGGCGACAAGTATGCCTTTGATGATGCCACGCACATCAAGGACAAGATCCCGGCGCGCCATTTCGACAGCTTTGAGGCAGCCGCCAAGGAAGCGGCAATTTCGCGCCTCTATGGGGGCATTCACTTCCGGGCAGCCATCGAGCGCGGTCTCGATCAGGGTCATTGCATCGCCGCCTATGCTCTAAAGCTGAAGACGGAGAAGTGACCCATGAGCAAGCGTCTCCAGTTTCTGACCTATTCGTTGCTTGCCGCGTTTCCGGCGGCGGCAGCCGATGTGAGCATGCCCAAGTTTGAAGACAGAACGGCCACCTCCGGGTTGAATTCGGTCTACAAAGGCGACTGGCAATATATGGTGGGTGGCGGTGTCGCCTCCTTCGATTGCAACGGCGACGACCTGCCTGATGTTTTTCTGGCAGGTGGCGAGAATGTCTCGAAATTCTATCAGAACCGGTCAAAGATCGGCGGTGATCTGAAATTCGAGGAGACCACTTCAGGCACCGAGGTTGACAAGGCGACCGGCGCCTATCCGCTCGATATCGACGGCGATGGCAAGATGGACCTCATCGTCCTGCGCGTCGGTGAAATCAAGCTGTTCCGGGGTCTGGGAGCCTGCAAGTTCGAGGATGCGACGTCCAAATGGCAGGCAGCCTTGCCGTCTGCCTGGTACACTGCATTCACGGCAACGTGGGAAAAGGGCAATTCCTTCCCGACAATCGCCATCGGTTCCTATGTCGATCCGGCCTATGAGGATGATCCCTGGGGGCACTGCACCGACAATTTCCTGTTGCGGCCCAATGCAGCTCAGAATGGCTTTCAGCCTGGTCTGCCGCTGCGCCCTTCTTATTGCACGCTGTCCATGCTTTTCACCGACTGGAACCGGTCAGGCACGCCTTCGCTGCGTGTCGCCAACGACCGTGAGTATTATCAGGGCGGCGAAGAGCAGCTCTGGAAGGTTCCCGCTGGTGGCGAACCCAAGCTCTACACGCGCGATGACGGCTGGAAGTACAATCGCTTCTGGGGCATGGGCATCGCAAGCGCCGATATCAACGGCGATGGATACCCCGAGCTCTATGTGACCTCCATGGCCGACCAGCGCATGCAGTTCCTGGCTGCAGGCGCTGACAAGCCGACCTATCGTGACGCGCCTTATTCGATGGGTGTCACAGCAACGCGGCCCTACACGGGCGGCGATGAGCGTCCGTCGACCGGCTGGCATGCCCAGTTCGAAGATGTCAACAACGACGGCTACTACGATCTCTTCGTCTCGAAGGGGAATGTCGACGTCATGCCGGATTTTGCCCAGAAAGATCCGAGCAACCTCCTTCTGCAAAAACCCGATGGCAACTTTGTCGAGGCCGGTGAAAAGTCGGGCATGTTGAATTTCGATGAGGCGCGCGGCGCGATCGTTGATGACTTCAATCTCGATGGACGAATGGACGTCTTGATCGTCAACCGCCGGACCAATGTGAGGCTCTTCCAGAACGTTTCATCAGATGCCGGTCACTATCTTGGGGTCAGGCTGTCGCTTGATGGCCCGAACCGCGCCGCGATCGGATCTTGGATCGAGGTCAAGATTGGCGATCGGATCATGCGTCGTGAAGTCACCTCTGGTGGCGGGCATGCTTCGGGCATGAATGGATTCTGGCATTTTGGCCTTGGTGGCGAGGCCAAGACCCAGATGCGCGTCATCTGGCCAGATGGCGCCCAAAGTGCCTGGGTTGATGCCTCCGCCGATCATTTCTACAACGTGACCCGCAAGGGCTCGGACGCGTCGCTCGAACAAGTCCATTGATAATTGGCCGGCCCGCACTGGGCCGGTCCACTTTTTGCCGTGCAATTGCGCTTGGGATTTTGAAGCGGGGACGTGAAAGCCCCGCCTTGAAATTCGGACGATGCGATTGTCCCGCCATCCTTTGCCCGATGCGTCCTCCGCAGGCGCGCTGATCCGGCCAAAACAGATAAAATCATCTTTTTTCCTACCCGAATAAAACGAATCCATCTCTTTCAGGGATGCGATTTGGAATGGACAATCATCAAATAAAATATCTACTATAACGATAGATTTATTGAAAAAGAGGGATTGTCCATGTCAGCGACCTCCATCGTCGGTTTCGCAGGAAGTGCGAGCATTCCGTCCAAGACGAGAGCTCTCGTCGAGGAAATTTCCGCTCGCGCTGCTTCGCGCTTTGGCGTCAGCCACACGGTCTATGACATTCTGGACTTTGCCGGATCGCTGGGAAACGCGCGCAGGATCGATGACCTCGATGCAAAAGCACGTGCGGCGCTCGATGACATCCTGAACGCCCAGGCGCTCGTCATCGCAACCCCTGTCTACAAGGGAAGCTATCCCGGGCTTTTCAAGCACCTCATCGACCTGATCGATCCAGCAGCGCTTGCCGGGAAGCCGATCCTGCTGGCCGCAACCGGTGGCGGCGACAAGCATGCTCTGATCGTCGAGCATCAGTTGCGCCCGCTCTTTGCGTTCTTTGAAGCGCAGACTCTGGGCACCGGGGTTTACGCGAGTGATCGCGATTTCCAGGACGGCAAATTGGTCAATCCCGCCATTCTTGAACGCATCGATCGCGCCATCGGCCAGTTCGAAACGCATCTCGCGCCCGGACGGCGTGACGACTTTATTCGCGCGGCCGGCGCAACCGTTCATCAGATCCGTCCCCTGGCAGAGAGCGCGGCCGCAGGCCGCTGAGACAACAGAATTTTTGGAGGAATGCACATGACTGATACGCGCAAAGAGCCACTCAAGTTTGCCTATTGGGTTCCGAACGTGTCCGGTGGCCTGGTGATCAGCTCGGTCGAGCAGCGCACAGGCTGGGACTTCGACTATAACCGCAAACTGGCCCAGATCGCAGAACAGTCCGGTTTCGACTATGCCTTGAGCCAGATCCGTTTTACGGCAGGCTATGGTGCCGACAACCAGCACGAATCCGTTTCGTTCTCGCATGCGCTGCTGGCCTCAACCGAACGCCTCCGCGTGATTGCGGCAGTGCTTCCGGGTCCTTGGAACCCGGCCTTGCTGGCCAAGCAGGTCGCAACGATCAGCCACATCACCAACGGCCGCATCGACGTCAACATCGTGTCCGGCTGGTTCCGTGGCGAGTTTTCCGCCATTGGCGAGCCCTGGCTTGACCACGACGAACGCTATCGCCGCTCCGAAGAGTTCATCCGCGCCATCCGTGGCATCTGGACGGAAGACAGCTTCAACCTGCGCGGCGATTTCTATCGCTTCACCGACTACTCGATGAAGCCGAAGCCGCAGGGCGGCATCCCGCAGGTGTTCCAGGGTGGTTCTTCGCGCGCTGCCCGCGACATGGCCTCGCGGGTTTCCGATTGGTATTTCACCAACGGCAACACGCCTGAAGGTCTGCAGAAGCAGGTTGACGACATCCGCACCAAGGAACAGCAGTTCGGCAAGGGCTGGAAGACGAAGATCGGCATCAACGCCTTTGCCATCGTGCGCGAAACCGAGGAAGAGGCAAAGTCCACCCTGAAGGATATCATCGACAACGCCATTCCAGACGCGGTCAAGGGCTTCCATCATGAGGTCCAGAACGCCGGCAACGCTTCGCCGGAGCGTGAGGGCAACTGGGCAAAGTCGACCTTCGAAGATCTCGTCCAGTACAATGATGGTTTCCGTTCCAATCTGATCGGCACGCCCGAGCAGGTCGCCGAGCGCATCATCAATCTCAAGCGCGCCGGTGCTGACCTGATCCTCCTTGGCTTCCTGCACTTCCAGGAAGAGGTCGAATATTTCGGCAAGCACGTGATCCCGCTGGTTCGGGAACTGGAAGCCCAGGAAGACGCCGCGCGCGTCGCGGCCGAGTAAACAGGGCCATCGCGGCAATGTTGCCTTGCCGGCTCCCTTGCGTGGGGAGCCGGATGGCGAAGCCATGCCTGACGGCTGATCATCGGGAGACAGAGATGGTTGATACAAAATTCCTCTACGGGTCTGGTGGTCTCGACTTTCGCGAAGTCCTGGATCCGGGTCTTGTCTCGCCTGCATTGGCCGCCGGTGATGGTCATTCGGAACTGGCGCAACGAAGCAGCTCGGGCGCGCTTCTCGAACTCAAGGACATCTCGCTTTCGTTCGGTGGCATCACCGCCGTTCGCAATGTCGATCTCTCCGTCCGTCACGGTGAAATCCGCTCGATCATCGGCCCAAACGGGGCAGGCAAAAGCTCGCTGATCAACATCATAAGCGGTGTCTACCAGCCGGTATCGGGAACTGTTTTCATCCATGGACGTCCCTATAAGTCGGTTCCGGCAACCAGGGTCGCGAGCCTCGGCATCGCGCGCACGTTTCAAAACCTTGCCCTGTTCAAGGGCTTGACGGTCACCGAAAACGTCATGAGCGGGTTGGCGCACAAGCGCAAATCCTCCTTTGTAAGCCAGTCGCTCGGTCTGCCCTGGGCACGTCGCGAGGAGCGCGATGCCCGTGTGCAGGCGCTCGAGGTTCTCGATTTCCTGCAGATCGCCGACTATCGCGATCGTCTCGCCGGATCGCTGCCCTACGGCATCCAGAAGCGGATCGAACTTGGCCGCGCGATCGTCACCAATCCGGAGCTTCTCCTTCTGGATGAGCCCATGGCGGGCATGACGGTTGCCGAGAAGCAGGAAATGTCTTCCATCGTTCGCGCGATCAATACGCGGTTCGGCACCACGATCATCCTGATTGAGCACGATGTCGGCATCGTGATGGATCTTTCAGACCGCATCGCTGTTCTCGACTATGGCTCCAAGATCGCCGATGGTTTGCCGGACGAAGTCCGCGACGACCCGGCCGTGATCGATGCCTATATCGGCGCTGTCCACGAAGATCACGCGGAGGCTGCGTGATGCAGGATTTCGATTATCTCTTCTTTCTCGAGGTTCTGAGCGGCGGTCTGCTGTCGGGCGTCATGTACTCGCTCGTCGCCATCGGCTTCGTGCTGATCTACAAGACTTCCGGTGTGCTGAATTTTGCACAGGGCTCGATGCTGCTGTTTGCAGCGCTGACATTCGTCAGCCTGACAGAACATGGCTGGTCGTTCATCGCCGCCTTTGCGGCCTCGCTTGCCCTGATGGTGCTGATCGGCGTCATTGTCGAGAAAATGGTGCTGCGGCCGCTGGTCAACAAGCCGCCGATCACGCTCTTCATGGCGACGCTCGGCCTCTCCTATGTCATCGAGGGTCTGGCGCAGCTGGCCTGGGGGACGCAGGTTCATGAGCTTGATCTGGGCATTCAGGACGTCCCACTCGAACTCAGCGGGATCCTTATCTCCAAGTTCGACCTCTTTGCTGCAGCCGTTGCCGGCACGCTTGTCGCAGCCCTCACGCTCTTCTTCCGCTACACTCGCACTGGTCTTGCCTTCCGCGCCGTCGCGGATGACCAGTTCGCAGCCCTTGCCGTCGGGCTTCGCCTGCCGCGCATCTGGGTGACGGTCTGGGCGGCCTCTGGCCTGATCGCGCTTGTTGCGGGTCTTCTCTGGGGCGCCAGAAGCGGCGTGCAGTTTTCTCTTTCGCTTGTCGTGCTGAAAGCGTTCCCGGTTCTCGTCCTCGGCGGGTTTGACTCGATTGCCGGTGCGATCGTTGGCGGCCTGATCATCGGAGCTGGTGAAAAGCTGGCAGAAGTCTATGTCGGTGATTTTTTCGGTGGCGGCATCGAAAGCTGGTTCGCCTATGTGTTGGCGCTCGTGTTCCTGCTGGTCCGCCCCGCCGGGCTGTTTGGCCAGAAGCTGGTCGAGAGGGTTTGATATGTCGGTCGAAGTTCTCTCCACGCCCCATGGGCAAACCGATGCTGCGCCCTTCGCGCCTTATGTCTGGCCGGCAATTGTCCTGCTTGTCGCCTATGCGGCTGTGCCGCTGGTCGCCAACTCGTACTTTCTGGAGGCGCTCCTGCTTCCATTCCTGGCGCTGTCGCTTGCGGGCGTCGGTCTCAATCTGCTTGCGGGTTACGCTGGTCAGGTTTCATTGGGTAGTGCTGCGTTTCTGGCAATCGGTGCCTTCGCCGCGTTCAACCTGAACCTGCGTGTCCCGGGCCTGCCGACCCTCGTCAACATCCTGATATCGGGCGTGATTGCGGCGCTTGTCGGCATCGTTTTCGGGCTGCCGAGCCTGCGCCTCAAGGGCTTCTACCTGGCAGTGTCTACGCTCGCGACCCAGTTCTTCACGCAATGGGCGCTGACGAATTTCGGCTGGTTTTCGAACTACAATTCATCGGGTGTGATCGACGCACCCAAACTGTCGGCCTTCGGGTTCGAATTCGTGACGCCGGTTGCACGCTACTATTTCACGCTGTCGGTGGTCGTGCTCCTGACGCTTTTTGCCTGGCGCGTGGCGACATCACAGACAGGCCGGAATTTCATTGCAGTGCGCGACAACGAAGTTGCCGCAAGGGTGATCGGCATTCCTGTTCTCAGGACAAAGATGATTGCATTCGGCCTTTCGTCCTTCCTGATCGGCGCAGCCGGTGTCCTTTGGGCCTTCGCCTATCTGCGCACCGTTGAGCCCGCCGGCTTCAATCTCGATCGGTCGTTCCAGATTCTGTTTATCGTTATCATCGGCGGGCTCGCGACCATCCGCGGCGCGTTTCTGGGAGCGGCTCTGATCGTCACAGCACCCGTCATCCTTTCACGGATCGGCAGCTTCTTTCTGGGCGACCTTTTTGACTCGGGCGTTCTCGAAATGAGTCAGCGCGTCCTGCTTGGCGTCCTCATCATCGCCTTCCTTATCCTCGAGCCTGACGGCCTTGCCGCACTCACGGCTCGAATGTGGAAGGGCATTCGAACACGGCTCGGCGTCGCCGCTTCAAACTAGACAAAGCGCCAAACCCAAAACCTGAAAACAACAAGGCCGGAATGCGATCGCTCCGGTCAACGCTAGGAGAGTGTCTTATGACGAACTGGAAAACACTGCTGGGGGCAACAGCCGCAGCACTCACGCTTACATTTGCGCTGGCAGCGCCTGCCGTCCGCGCGGACGAGCAGTATTTCCCGCTGCAGAGCTATCGCGTCGGCCCATACGCGGCAGGCGGCACCGGTTTCTTCGGTGGCTTTATCGACTACCTCAACCTCATCAACACCCGTGACGGCGGCGTCAACGGCGTCAAGCTGACCTGGGACGAGTGCGAGACGCAGTATGAAGTCGAGCGCGGCGTCGAATGCTACGAGCGTCAGAAGAGCCATCCGAATGCGGCTGCATGGAACCCGCTGTCGGTCGGTATCGCCTATGCCATGATCGACCGTATCACCGGCGACAAGACCCCGCTGATCACCATCAACCACGGCCGCACGGACTCCACCGATGGCCGCGTCTTCCCCTATGTCTTCCCGCTGCTGCTGAACCCCTACAGCGAGACCTCTGGCATCGTGAACTACATCGCCTCCAAGGAAGGCGGCGTCGACAAGCTGAAGGGCAAGAAGATCGTCGTGCTCTATCACGGCTCTCCCTATGGCCGCGAAACCATCCCGATCTACGACCTACTTGCCGAAAAGTATGGCTTCACCGTGCAGCAGATCGAAGTTCCCCATCCGGGCAACGAACAGCAGTCGCAGTGGCTGACCATCCGTCGCGCCAAGCCTGATTTTGTGGTTCTCCGTGGTTGGGGCGTCATGAACCCGGTTGCGCTGAAGACAGCAGCCAAGGTCGGTTTCCCGGCTTCCAAGATCGTCGGCAATGTGTGGTCCAACTCGGAAGAAGACGTCATCCCGGCTGGTGATGCCGCCATCGGCTACACCGCGATCACCACCCAGGCATCCGGCAACAAGTACCCGGTCGTCCAGGAAATCATCAAGACCCTCTACGACCAGGGCAAGGGCAACCTTGAAGACAAGGGCCGCATCGGCTCGGTCTACCACAACCTTGGTATCGTCAATGGCATCCTGAACGTCGAGGCCATCCGCGTGGCGCAGGAGAAGTTCGGCCATCGCACGCTGACCGGCGATGAAGTTCGCTGGGGTTTTGAGCACCTGAAGCTCGATGAGGCTCAGGTCGAAAAGCTCGGCGCGAAGGATCTGTTCCACTCGATCAACGTGACCTGGGACAACCACGAAGGCGACGGCTACGTGACCTTCCAGCAGTGGGACGGCAAGAAGTGGAACGTCGTGTCCGACTGGATTGCGCCGGACTGGAAGCTTCTGCGCCCGATCATCGAGAAGTCCTCCGAGGCCTATGCCAAGGACAAGGGCATCAAGATCCGGACCGCAGCCGACGCCGAGAACCTCTCGAACTGATGTGAACATGCACCGGGCGGCCAACCGTCCGGTGCATCTGCCTCTTGCATAGGGTTCAACCGACATGAGCGAACACAAAGCCATTCTGCAGGTCTCAAACGTCAAGGCCGTCTACAATCACTCCATCCGTGCGCTGAACGGTGTGAGCTTTGATGTCCGCGAAGGCGAGATCTTCGCGCTTGTCGGGGCCAATGGTGCGGGAAAAACGACCGTGCTGAAGGCAGTCTCAAACCTTCTGTCGGCCGAACGCGGCCGCTTGACCGAAGGCACAATTCAATTCGACGGCCGCAATGTTCCCGACCTCAGCCCCGCTGATCTGGTGCGCGGCGGATTGGCTCAGGTGCTCGAGGGACGGCATTGCTTTCGCAATCTGACGGTTGAAGAAAACCTCATCACCGGCGGGCTCGGCCGTTCGCTCGGGCGGCGTGACGTCGCTCAGGGCATCGAGGTCGTCTATGATCTCTTTCCGCGGCTGAAGGAGCGACGCCATTCGCTCGCCGGACTGATTTCCGGCGGGGAACAACAGATGACGGCAATCGGTCGCGCCCTGTTGTCGAAGCCGAGGCTGCTCGTCCTCGATGAACCCTCGATGGGGCTGGCGCCTCTCGTCGTGCGCGACATTTTCCAGGCGCTCTCACGCCTCAACAAGGCGCAGGGACTGACCATCCTCGTTGCTGAACAGAATTCGACAGTTGCGCTGAGCTACGCAGACCGCGCCGCGGTTCTCGAAAACGGCGCAACCGTTCTCAACGCATCGGCCGAGGACCTTCGGCGAAGCGATGCCCTGAAAGCCTTCTATCTCGGCGGCTCCGTCCAGGCCGCCGTGGCAGCACATGCCAATTGAACCTAGAGGAGAAACACCATGAATATTTCCGTAAAGCCGGTTCAGGAAAACCGGACACCGGTCCCCGCCGTCGCAAAACCCACCAGCCCGGCGCATGTCATCAAGACGGATGCCGAAGCGATCGAGATTGCGACGCGTCTGGCCGCTGAATTCGAAAAGGGCTCTGCGGAGCGCGACCGCGAGCGGATCTGGCCCGCCGCCGAGCTTGATGCATTTTCGCAGAGCGGCCTCTGGTCGATCAATGTGCCGAAGAAGTTCGGCGGCCCGGAGGTCTCCTATGTGACGCTTTCCAAGGTGGTCGAGATCATTTCGGAGGCGGACTCCTCGATCGGTCAGGTTTCCCAGAACCATCTCGGCGTCGTTGCAGCAATCCGCACTGTGTCGGACGAAGCCCAGCAGAAGCTGCTCTTCGACGAAGTGCTGACCGGGACCCGTTTCGGCAATGCATTTTCGGAATTTGGCTCCAAGCGCGCGGCGGACTTCGAAACAAAGTTCACCGACCATGGGGATCACGTCGTCGTCAACGGCCAGAAGTTCTATTCGTCCGGCGCACTTCTGGCCCACAAGGTGCCGATCGTTGCGCTCGATGAAGAGGGTCGCGCCTGGTATGCAATTGCGGACCGCGATGCGCCGGGCCTCACGGTTTACGACGACTGGTCGAGCTTCGGTCAGCGCACCACGCTGTCCGGCACCGTCGTGCTGAAGGATGTGAAGGTTCCCAAATCACACCTCGTGCCGGGCTACAAGGGCTATGAAAAGCCGACCGCCGATGGCGCCATCTTCCAGATCATTCAGGTCGCCGTCGATACCGGCATTGCGTCTGCCGCCATCAAGGAGACCATCAACTTCGTCAGAACGAAGTCACGCGCCTGGGTCGACAGCGGTGTCGAGCACGCCCATGATGATCCCTATACGATCCAGGCGATCGGCGGACTTCAGCTTCGCCTTCATGCGGCGCAGGCGCTTCTTGAAAAGGCTGGCCTTGCGATCGACCGCGCGGTCATCGAGCCGACGATTGAAACCGTCGCGCACGCCCAGATCGTGACGGCCGAGGCCAAGATCCTCTCCACGGAAGTAGCGATCGAGGCGACCAACAAGCTCTTCGAACTGGCAGGCACGCGCTCGACGCTCGCCGAGCACAATCTCGACCGGCACTGGCGCAATGCCCGGACCCACACGCTGCATGATCCGGTGCGCTGGAAGTACTCGATCCTCGGAAAGTACTTCCTCAACGGCGAAAACCCGCCACTGCATGCCTGGAGCTGAGGTCAACAACCGGGTCCCGATGCGCACAACGCTTTTTCCGGTATCCGAAAGCGCAAGATAAAGCACCTGTCCATATATACGACGCGCTCAATTGCATCCGATTGAGCGCGTCCTGTCATACGCTGGAAATCGCGGTCACTGCCTGACGCACGACGCTTGACAAAAATGGAGGACTGTTGGATTGGTTCGAGCCGATCAACGTGATCCGCGGGTGTAGCTCAATGGTAGAGCAGCAGCTTCCCAAGCTGAATACGAGGGTTCGATTCCCTTCACCCGCTCCAGCCTTTCCCGGCTTTGTCAGGCGTCCCTTTTGGAAATCGAATAGGCTCGGAACGCAGCAAGTGTCTCGCGGCTTACATGGTGCTCGATGCCCTCGGCGTCGCAGCTTGCCGTTTCCGGTGCAACGCCTATGTCGATCAGGAATGTTTCCACGATCGCGTGCCGCTCTCGTCCCTCTTCGGCAAGGCGCAGGCCCGCTTCGCTGAGGAATATGCCGCGATAGGGCTTCTTCTCTATGAGACCGGCATCGAGAAGACGGTTCAACGTGCGTGCAACGGTCGGCTGGGCAACGCCGAGATAAGCGGCAATATCCACCTGACGCGCTTCGCCCGTGGCGCGCACCAGCTCATCGATCAGTTCCACATAGTCTTCCAGCAATTCGGACCGCCGGGCGACGCGCGCCTGCTGGAAAGCGGCCGCACGCGCATCCGGGCCCGTCATGGGCTGGTCTTTCGTGGTCTTCCTGCGGCCTGTCATGCGAGTTTCAGATCCCCTCTTCGATCGCTTTTTGAACTCTGCATTGTCTGCGGGCAAGGGCAAAAACATCACCGCACAGAGATTGACAGGAACTTATCATAAGCTAATTAATATAGCACATGCTATAATTTTGCCGTCGAGGCCCCGATGTTGCGTGACGAAACGACGATGACCGCCAGTTCGACCGAGATCGAAAGTCCACATCAGAGATCCATGCGTGCGGCTCTCGAGGGTCGCACCAGAGGCGTTCGCGCCTTCCTGCCGTTTTTCGGCCCTGCGGTCATTGCATCGATCGCCTACATGGATCCCGGCAACTTCGCGACGAACATCCAGGCGGGCGCGGGCTATGGTTATGCGCTTCTGTGGGTGCTGCTGGCCGCCAACCTGATTGCGATGCTTTTCCAGGCCATGTCGGCCAAGCTCGGCATTGTCACCGGACGCAACCTTGCCGAGATGTGCAGGGATCAATACCCCAAGCCGCTGGTCATCGTGATGTGGATCATCAGCGAGATCGCGGCCATGGCGACGGACCTTGCGGAGTTTCTCGGTGGGGCGATCGGCCTTTCCCTCCTGCTCGGCATTCCGTTGATCGCGGGAATGTGCATCACGGCCGTTGTCACCTATCTCATCCTGATCATGGAGCGCTCTGGGTTCCGGCGCATGGAAATCGTCATCACAGCATTCGTGGCCGTCATCAGCATCTGCTATCTGGCGGAAGTGCTGATCGCGCCGGTCGATTGGGCTGCCGTGGGCAAGGGGCTGACGACCCCGCATCTGCCCGACAGCAATGCTCTGCTCATCGCCGTTGGCATCGTGGGCGCTACTGTCATGCCGCATGCCGTGTTCCTGCATTCGAGCCTGACACAGGGTCGCATAGCGGCGCGCGATGATCATGAGCGCAGGACGCTCGTCCGCTTTTCCAATCGCGAGGTGATGATTGCGCTGGCAGGCGCCGGTCTCGTCAACATGGCAATGGTGATGATGGCTGCGGCTGCATTTCATCTCGGCCATTCCGAAGTTGCCGAAATCGAAACGGCCTATCACACGCTGACGCCTTTGCTGGGTCCCGCGGCCGCCGGTGTATTTCTGGTGTCTTTGATCGCATCCGGCCTGTCGTCGTCCGTTGTCGGCACGATGGCAGGGCAGGTGATCATGCAGGGCTTCGTCGGCTTTCGCATACCGCTTCTCGTGCGCCGTCTGGTGACGATGGCGCCCGCGTTTGCAGTCGTCCTTCTCGGAATCGACTCCACAAAGGCCTTGCTGGTGAGCCAGGTCATCTTGTCGATAGCCCTGCCAATCCCCATGCTGGCGCTTTTGCACTTCACCTCGAAGCGGTCGATCATGGGTGAATTCGTGAACAAGCGTCATGTCGTTGCCCTCGCCGGGCTTGGCGCCGCTGTTGTTCTGTCGCTGAATATCCTGCTGCTTGCGGAAGTCGCCGGCTTCTTCTGATCGAGCCTTCAGGTTTTTGCCGGGGCATGCGGCGTCTTGCGCCAGAGAAATGGATTGCGCCTGATTTCGCGAACTGCTCGCCAGGCGGCAATCGAAAGCATCAACCAGTAAAGCGGCACCGCAGCCCACGGACTGCCCAGTGCCCGCCGTTCCGCAGCGCTCATGGGCTTGCGTCCCAGAACCCAGAAGAGCGTGTAACTCGCACCTATATTGGCCATGTCGACGCCGAAGAGAATTTCCTCGAGCGGTGTGACGGCTTCCCAGCCCCCGAAGGCAAAGAGCCAGAATGTCCGCAAGACGAAAAGCACGATCAGGGGGTGCACGAGCGCTGAAAACAGCATTCCGCCCGTTGTCAGCGCAATGGCAAGGATACCCAGCGGGCCGATATCCCTGAGCAGCGCGGCCGGATTGCGCGTATGCACGAGGATCGTCTGCAGCCAGCCCTTGAACCATCGCGATCGTTGGGCAAGCCAGATGCTACGGTCAACGGGTGCATCTTCCAGCGTAGGACTGGAAATGACCCCGCAGCTATAGCCAAGGCGGCTCAGTCTCAGGCCAAGATCGGCATCCTCGGTGACATTGAACGGGTCCCATCCGCCGACCTTCTTCAGGATGTCGGCTCGGCAGTGATTGGA